>OHQQ01000743.1_pt1 | contig 18770 bp, 17 predicted proteins | sample 1578211 | NCBI WGS metagenome assembly OHQQ01 (sample SAMEA3879539, study PRJEB24766) | human gut metagenome | biome: human-associated habitat; feature: feces | place: USA | collected 1985/1987
CGATCTCGCCGGCACCCACAACGCCGTCCTCGACGCCGCCGATGGAACCGACCTCTGCCTCGATGCTCAGGCCCTTAGCGTGTGCCAGAGCCACCAGCTCCTTGGTCTTTTCCACATTCTCTTCGATGGAGTAGTGGCTGCCATCGAACATGATGGAAGAGAAGCCGGCCTCGATGCAGGCCTTGCAGCCCTCATAGGTGCCGTGATCCAGATGCAGGGCAACAGGAACGGTGATGCCCATGGAATCGACCATTGCGCTGACCATGGCAGCGACGGTCTTGAAACCGGTCATGTACTTGCCGGCACCCTCGGAAACACCCAGAATCACAGGGCTCTTCATTTCCTCGCAGGCGGTCAGAACGGACTTGGTCCACTCCAGATTGTTGATGTTGAACTGAGGCACACCGTAGTGGCCATCACGTGCTTTGATCAGCATTTCGGTTGCATTTACCAACATTATTCATTACCTCCACAAAATCATTGGGGTCTTGCTCGTTTCATATCCGCTTTGTGCACGGTTTAACGAACCTACAGAATTAGTATACCCCAAACAGCGGCCAAAATCAATCCAAACCGGTGTTTTTCCTGTAACAATGCGGGGATTCTGTTTCTGGCAGGGTGCAGGGGGTTACTGCCAGAAGCGCGTATATTCGATAGAATGCAACAAATTTCCATATAATGTGCAATAAGCGGCCGAAAGACAGAAAGCTTGATGAAGGACGGATTTTCAACACAGATCCACATTCGTCAAAATGATATTGGGCAATTTGGCAAAAGCGGACAGGATGCAGTTCAAAAAATTGTCATATTTCCGACTTGTATTCTACAAATTGTACGCAGGAAATCAAAAAAGGTCGAACCAAAAAGTGGAAAACCTTGTGGAAAGTGTGGAATTCCACAGGCAAAACAGGCTTTAAAGCTGGACTTTTGAACTTTCTCCACAGGGTTTTCAACATGTGGAAAAATAATCGCTCTTCTACGGATTGTATACCGCGTTTTTGTGGAAAACTTTTTTCTCCGGCAAAACAGAGGGATATCTACCCAGCAGCCGGGTAAAGCTGATGCAGGGCGGCAGAACATTTCTGCAAAAAAGAGGAAACGGTCTCCGGCACCACGAACAGAAAAACTTTTGCAGGACGCGGATAAAAAACGGTAATTTGCTGGCAAACAAGGTCGGCTTATGCTATACTTTAAGATGAGTTATCATCTTCAGATTATACCGGTGCGCGGCCCAGAGTGCGGCGCGCTTTTTGGAGGGTGTGCACAGCACCTTCCGGTGATACAACGGAAGGAGAAAATCATCATGGAAGAAAAGAACCAGCCGCGCCGTCCGCGCCGCAGCCCGGAAGAGCCGCTGCAGAAGAACGAGAGCCTTGTTTATGGCAAAAATCCGGTGACCGAACTGCTGAAAAGCGGTTCCGGCGTGGACACCGTGCTCATTGCTGAGGGCATGGCTCCGGCCGTGGCGGCTTACTATACCGCATTGGCAAAGGAAGCGGGTGCCACGGTGAAGCGGGTGCACCCCAACAAGCTGCGCCTGATGACCGGCACCGAGAGCCATCAGGGTGTGGCGGCATTTGCCAGCGAGATCGAATACGTGACGGTAGACGACCTGATGGCAGCAGCCAAGGACAAGGGCGAGGCACCTTTTCTGGTGCTGAGCGATGGCATTGAAGACCCGCATAATCTGGGTGCCGTGATGCGCAGTGCTCTGCTGTGCGGTGCGCATGGCATCGTGATCCCAAAGCGCGGCGGCGCATCGGTCACGCCTACCGTCATCAAGTCCAGCGCAGGTGCCGCAGAACGCCTGCCGGTGGCTCGTGTGGCCAACATCGGCGAGACCATCCGCCGCCTGAAGGAGCAGGGTGTGTTCGTCTACTGCGCCGATATGGACGGCGTGTCTCTGCGCAGGAACAACCTGACCGGCCCCATTGCACTGGTGCTGGGCAGCGAGGGCAGCGGTGTTTCGCAGCTGGTGAAAAAGCTGTGCGACGGCGTGGTGCGGCTGGATATGGCAGCACCGGGCACCGGTGTGGACAGCTACAACGTGTCGGTGGCTGCGGGCATTATTCTGTACGAGATCCAGTCCCAGCGCACAGCACAGCAGGCATGATCCGGCATTCGGGCCGGAACCTCAATTTGAATTACAGGAGGGACTAGAATGCCGAAAGATAAAAATAATGGCCGGGAAATGACCCCGGATGAAAAGTTCCGCTCCTTTTTCAGCACCACGGCGGTGGATATCCCGGAGGAGATGACCCGGAGGGACGAAAACCAGCCGGAGGAAAAGCCGCAGAAACGGTTTGGCCTGTTTGGCCGTGGTAAGGAAAAGCAGGAGACTGACGAAGCTGCAGCAGAGCAGCCGCAGGAAATGCCTACCGGTGAGGTGCGGCTGGGTGAAGATGCGCAGCCGGAACCGGAAGCGGATCTGGAACTGATGCTGAAGCCGGAGGCAGACCCGGAACAGGAACTGGCCCCGTGGCCTTTTCTGGAGAAGGAAGCAGAGGATACACAGCCGGAAGCACCCGCCAAAAAGCCGGAGGAAAAATCTGCACCGCAAACGGCGGAACCCCCGGCGGCAGTGAAGCCGGAAACACCCCGGCAGAGCGCTGTCCCGGCGGCAAGACCCGCAGAGCAGCATAACACGGCAAAGCCTCTCCGGCACCCCAAGAATGCGCCGGAGGTGCTGCTGCCGCAGGAAGAGCAGGAGCAGCAGGAGATGGCACAGCTCAAGGCGATGATCAACGGCCTGAGCGACCAGAAGCCGGAAAAGCCTGCACCGAGGGCCGAAGCAGCCCCGGCAGCAGAAACTGAACCGGCTGAAAGCAAAAAGAAACCGTCCGGTGCACCGCTGCCCGCGGCTGTGTTTGCAGCGGTAAAGGAGACGGTACCGGAGCTGCAGCCGGAACCTGTGCCGCAGCCGGAAAAAACGGAGCAGCCGGAAAAGCAGCCGGTGGCCGATTTCTTTGGCAAGGCGCAGAGCGAGGACGCACCGCAGGCACCTTTGGCCCCGGCAGAGGAGCCTGCCGCAAAAGAGGATACCATGAGTCTGCCGCTGCTGCCGCTGGACGGTGAAGAGCCGCAGCAGGCACCGGAGAAGGCACCCGCTGCGCCACAGCCGGAACTGAAAGCTGAGGCGGAGGACGCGGTGTCTCCGGAGGAACATGCCGAAACGGAGCTGACCGAGCCGGAGGCTACGGCGGATAAACTGCAACGTATGAGTGCAGAGCTGACGCTGCGCTGCGTGCTGGGCGGCATTCTGGCTGTGGTGCTGCTGCATTTTGGTTTGGTGTCGGATGGGCTGCTGCCCGCCATGGCGGCGCTGGACCCGGATGCTGCCCCGGCGGCATTCTATGGTGCAAACCTGCTGCTGCTGGCAGCAAGCCTGTGCGTGGGCTTCCCGGTGCTGCGCGACGGCCTGAACGGCCTGCGCGGACGGTCTTCTTCCGAGACGATGCCGGCGCTGGCTGCAGTAGCAGCGCTGGTGCAGGCGGTTACAGCCATGCTGAACGCAAATGTTTACCGCGGCACCACCGGCATCTCGCTGCTCAGCGGCATGGCCGCGCTGGGGCTGTTCCTTGCGCTGCTGGGCAGCCGGGTGATGCTGGCTGCTGTCAAGGGCGGCTATGAGCTGGTGACCAATGGTGTGGAGTTCGAGGGCGCTTACCGCGCCAAGGACAAAGACCTACTGCGCGCCCTTGCACGGGATCTGGAACAGAAGGACCCCTGGGTGCTGCTGAGCCGCCCGATGAAGGAAGCTGACGGCTTTGTGGAGCAGAGCTTGAGCGAACGCGCAAGCGAGCGCCGTGCACGCAAAGTTTCGTACATCCTGCTGGGCGTTGCCCTGCTCAGCGGCGTGCTGTTCCTGCTGGCAGGTGCCGGCTGGAACAAAGCTGCGGCTGCCATGGCAGCTGTGCTGTGCATGGGCGCACCGCTTTCTTCTACCTTGATCGCGGGCGTTGCCTCGCTACGGCTGCAGCGTGCGGCTGCGGCTGTGGGCGCAGTTGTGCCCGGTTGGCAGGCCATTGAGCAGCTGGGCGGCATTGATACGCTGCAGATCGATGCAGACGACCTGTTCACCGCCGACAGCGCACAGCTGGAGGATATCCGCATCTTCAAGGGCGGCCGCATCGACCGCGCCATCCTGTACGCGGCCAGCGTGTTGAACGAGAGCCACGGCACCCTGAAGGGGTTGTTCCGCCAGATCGTTGAGGAACGCACAGACATCCTGTTCCCGGTCAAGGATCTGGAGCAGCACCATGGGCTGGGCTTTTCCGCCTGGTGCGATAACAACCGCATCCTCATTGGTACCCGCCGCTATCTGGAGCAGGAGGGAGTGCCGCTGCCGGACGAGGAATACGAGATGCAGCACTCGAAGAACGGCGAGCTGCAAATTTTGTATCTGGCTGTGTCCGGCAACCTGCACGCTATGTTCGTGCTGAAATATGTGGGCGGGCGCAATGTGGCCCGCGGCCTTGCCGTGCTGCAAAAGGAGAACGTCCGCCTGCTGGTCACATGCCAGGACCCCAGTCTGACTGCACACCACATTACCGAAGCATACCGCCTGCCGGAAGGCATGATCACCGTGCTGGATCAGGAGCAGTGCAACGCCATCAAGGCCGCACCGGAAGACCCGGAGGACACCTGCTGCATGATCCATCTCAAGGCGTTTGCCAGCCTGACCGGCGGTCTGCAGGCTGCGGATCAGGCCCAGAACGCCGAGAGCAGCGCCACCACGGTACAGATGGTCTCGGTGCTGTTCTCCATTATCATTGCAGCGCTGCTCACCAGTGCAGGCAGCATCTGGGAGCTTTCGGTGGCAACGGTGCTGATGTACCAGGCAGCGTGGAGCGCCCTGAGCATTGCTGTGTGTGCACTGAAGCAGCATAACTGAGAAATATTCTCAGAATAAATAGGAATCGTTCTTGATTTCCATCAAAAAATATGGTATACTTTGTTCAGAACCTGAGCCGCAGGCGAAAAAATTACCGCCGGGCTGAATGATAGAGCCGGGATCGGTCGATCCTGACAGAAGATCCGTTTTTGAAAGGAGAGCATCATGGAACTGAAGGGTACCAAAACCGAGAAAAATCTGATGGAAGCGTTTGCAGGCGAGAGCCAGGCACGCAACAAGTACACCTTCTTTGCCAGCATGGCAAAAAAAGAAGGCTACGAGCAGCTGGCCGCGATCTTTGAGGAGACCGCCGGCAATGAGAAGGAGCACGCAAAGATCTGGTTCAAGCTGCTGTGCGGCGGCGCGATCCCCGATACCCTGACTTGTCTGGACATGGCAGCAGGCGGTGAGCACGACGAGTGGACCGAGATGTACCCCCGCATGGCCAAGGAGGCCAAAGAAGAGGGCTTCCCTCAGATCGCAGCACTGTTCACCATGGTGGCACAGATCGAGAAGGAGCACGAGGAGCGCTACCGTGCGCTGGCCGAAAACCTGAAAAACAACAAGGTCTTTGCCCGCGAGGAGCAGCAGGTATGGCAGTGCCGGAACTGCGGCTACACCTATATCGGCAAGTCCGCACCGCTCAAGTGCCCGGTGTGCGCACATCCGCAGAGCTACTTTGAGCTGAAAAAGATCAACTACTAAGCGGAAAATTCAAAAGCAGAACAGCGCCGCCGCATCCGGTTTGCCGGGTGCGGCGGCGTTTTGTACAAAATTGAAAAGCGGATTTTATTATTCTCCACAAAATAAGGCTCAGCTGCCCGGCAGAATGGGCAAAAAACTTGACCCGGTTTTGCACTGCGTGTAAAATAATACGGAGACAGGAATATTTAAAGGATCTTGCAGCAAAGCAGGTGGGGAGGGCAAAGCCCATGAAGCAGGGGTTCAAAGCGTGTGTTTGTGCAGTGGTGCTGTGCGCAGAACTGTTTGCAGCCGGGGCGTTTTCGGCCTATGCTGCGCAGGAGCAGCCGCTGCCGGACAGCGGCATGACATTGGACACTGCCGAACTGACGCTGGATATCACCGAAGGAGACCCGGCCCCGGTGGCCTACCTGAATGTGCAGGCACCCAACGACTACTTCTTTCTGATCTGGACTTCCAGTGATCCGGCAGTGGCATCGGTGGACGGCACTGGCAAGGTGACCGGCCATGCCGAGGGCACTGCGGCTGTCACGGCCCGCAATGAGCGCGGCGAAAAGACCACCTGTACCATCACGGTGCGCAAAAGCACAGCCAGCCGCCTGGTGCTGAACACCAGCGATCTGACGCTTACCATTACAGAGCAGGAGCCTGCCCCGACGAAACAGCTGAAGCTGGAACAGAACAAAGGCGGGTTTACCTATGTGCGGCAGTGGGTCAGCAGCAACCCGGCGGTGGCATCGGTAAGCACAAACGGTACCGTAAAGGCGCAGGGGTCCGGCAAGGCCGTCATCAGCGCACTGACCACAGCCGGGCAGGTGCTGCGCTGCACGGTAACGGTCACATCGGAGATCGGACGGGTGCAGATGAGCAAAAACGCCATGCTGCTGCAGGCAGTGGGAGCCAGTCAGAAGCTGACCGCGCAGGCTGCAGGCGCCAAAAACGGAACGATGACATGGATCAGCAGCAATCCGGGCGTGGCAACTGTGAGTGCGGATGGCATGGTAACGGCGGTGGGCGACGGTGAAACGATGATCCTTGCCGTTACACCGGAGGGTCGTGCCGATGCCTGCTATGTGGCCGTGGGAGCGGCGGCGTGGCGGTTCCGCTCGGAGGACGAGCTTGCCGAAACGCTGACCCTGACCGGCCAGCTGCCCTATTCGGATGGAAAGTAAAAAGAAAAATGGGAGCGTTCTGTGCAGCAGGATGCTCCCTTTTTTCAAAACCCGCTGGGCAGAAAGATCATCGTTCCCCGGGCAGACCACGCCATCCGCTGGGCCATGCAGCCGGGAGCACCGGCCAGCAGAAACAGGGCCAGTGCGGCGAGCAGCAGCACCCATCCAAGGCCGCTGTGCGGCCTGCCGGAAAAAGGATCCCCTTTTTTGCGTCTCATCCCGCTGCCCCCTTTTTGCTGTGCTGGCCCATGCTATGCGCGGCCAGCAGTGATTGTGCAACGTGCTGGGCTGTGGTACAATAAAATATCGAAATCTACTGTGCAGGGAGAACGATCTTTATGCTTACCATCACACTGCTGGGCACTGCGGCTACCATGCCACTGCCGGACCGGGCACTCTCGGCGGCGTTTGCTGCCTGCGGCGGCCACGGCCTGCTGTGGGACTGCGGCGAGGGCACGCAGGCGGCAGCGCGCCGTGCGGGCGTGAACCTGATGCGGGCAGATGCCATCTGCCTGACCCACTACCATGGCGACCACATCTTTGGTCTGCCGGGCCTTTTGCAGACTCTGGGGGCGCAGGGCCGCACAAGGCCGCTTGCGCTGCTGGGTCCGGAGGGCCTGCCGGATATCTGGGCGGCGGTACGGGCACTGACCGGCCCGCTGCCCTATCCGGTGAAGCCGCAGGTGCTTATGCCGGGCCAGCCGTTGGCGCTGGATGCGCTGAGCGAGGGCTGGCCTGCCGGTGCGCGGCTGGTGCCGTTTGCCACAAAGCACCGGGTAAAAAGCCTTGGCTACCGGCTGGAGCTGCCCCGTGCAGGCAAATTTTCGCCGGAGCAGGCCCGGGCGCTGGGGGTGCCGGTGCAGCAATGGAAGCTGCTGCAGAAAGGGCAGAGCGTTGCCGTGGAGGGCAGAACGGTGCAGCCTGCGCAGGTGCTGGGCGCACCGCGCAAGGGGTTGAGCGTGGTATTTTCCGGCGATACGGCCCCCTGCCCGTATTATTTGCAGGCGGCGCATGACGCAGACCTGCTGATATGCGATGCCACCTATGCCCTTCCGGAGCAGGAAGACCAGGCCCGTCAGTGGGGGCACAGCACCTTTGGGCAGAGCGCATCCCTTGCCGCGCAGGCGAGAGCAAAGCGGCTTTGGCTGACCCATTATTCCCCCATGATCACCGACCCGGAGGAATATGCCGCGCAGGCACAGAGCATCTTCCCGACGGCGGAGTGCGGCTTTGACGGCAAAAGCATCACCCTGCAGTACGAGGAGGCACAGCCATGACCATCCGGATGGACGAGGGTGCGGCAGAGCTGCTGGACACCCTGCACAGGGCGGGCTATGCAGCCTACGTGGTGGGCGGCTGCGTGCGGGACAGTCTGCTGGGCCTTACACCGCACGACTGGGACCTGTGCACCAGTGCTCTGCCGCAGCAGGTGATGGAGCTGTTCGGCGCGCAGCGGTGCATCCCCACCGGCCTGCAGCACGGCACGGTAACGGTGAAGCAGAGCGGTGCCCTTTACGAGATCACTACCTTCCGTACAGAAGGCACCTACACAGATGGCCGCCACCCGGACGAGGTGCACTTTGTGCCGGATGTGCGGGAGGATCTGGCCCGGCGGGATCTTACCATCAACGCCATGGCCTACAATGAAAAAGAGGGCCTTGTGGACCCCTTTGGCGGGCAGGCCGATCTGCAAAGCGGCATCGTACGGGCGGTGGGTGTGCCCCGCCAGCGGTTCACCGAGGACGCGCTGCGCATCCTGCGGCTGTACCGCTTCGCAGCCCGGTTTGGCTTTGCCATCGACCCGCCCACGGCGCAGGCGGCACAGGAGCTGTGTGCCCATCTGGACTGCGTATCGGTGGAGCGCATCGAGGAAGAGCTTGCAAAACTGCTGAGCGCACCCGCCCCTGCGGCATATCTTGACAAAAAAATACTGCTTGTTATTCTGCCGGAGCTTTCATCGGAGGCACTGGCGGCGGCAAAGCCGGTGGTGGATGCCTGCCCGGCGGGTGCAGAAAACCTGCCCATCCGGCTGGCGGCGCTGCTGCTGAGCCTTGGCGAGGACGGCATCCGCCGCACCCTCAAGCGCCTGCGCTGCTCCAACGCCTTGATTGAAGAGGCGGCGGTGTTGGTGCGGGAAGCCGTGCCGGGTGTGCCGGTATCCCTGAATATCTACGCCCGCCGACTACTGGGCAAATATAACTTGTGTACCGTGCGGCGCATTGCTGCACTGGGCACAGCCCTGCAGCCGGAACGGGCGGCTGATTTTGCTGCACTTTCCGAATTGGCCGAACAATTGGACGCGGACAGCGTATGCTGCCGCGTCAGCCAGCTGGCTGTGAATGGCCGTGATCTGATGGCAGCAGGCGTCCCGGCGGGGCCGGGCATCCGCAAAATACTGGAAGCGCTGCTGGATGGCGTGATCCGGGAAGAATATCCCAACGAGCGGCAAGCCCTGCTGGCCGCAGTGCAGCAGCTCGCTGCGTCTTGACAAGCTCTTTTTTCAGAGTTACTATTATACTACTGTTTTAGTGTGTTGAATGCACCAAAGGAGAACTTATGACCACACAGACCCCTGATTCAAAGCCGCGTGCCCTCATTGCCATGAGCGGCGGCGTGGACAGTTCGGTGGCGGCATGGCTCATGCAGCAGGCAGGCTATGACTGCACCGGCATCACCATGCGGCTCACCCGCAACGAAACGCTGGGACAGTCCGGCTTTCACACCTGCTGCTCGGAAAAGGACATCGAGGACGCGGCAGAGGTGGCGTTTGCCATGGATATCCCGTACGAGGTGCTGGATTTCACGGCCGACTTCCGGGAACAGATCATTGAAAAATTCGTCCGCGTGTATGAGGCGGGCGGCACGCCGAATCCCTGCATCGACTGCAATAAATATATGAAGTTCCGCCATCTGCTGGACTGGGCCCGGGCACACGGCATGGAGTATGTGGTCACGGGCCACTATGCTCGGGTGGAGCAGGACGAGGCCACCGGCCGTTTCCTGCTCAAAAAGGGGCTGGACGAGGGCAAGGACCAGAGCTACGTGCTCTACAACCTCACTCAGGAGCAGCTGGCGCATATCCGTCTGCCGCTGGGCGGCCTGCACAAGACTGAGGTGCGCGAGATCGCGGAGCAGCACAAATTTGTCAATGCCCGCAAGCACGACAGTCAGGACATCTGCTTCGTGCCGGATGGCGACTATGCCCGCTTTATGGAGGACTTCACCGGCAAACACTACCCGGCAGGTGATTTTCTGGACGAGAGCGGCAGGGTGGTGGGCACCCACAACGGCGCGGTGCGGTACACCATCGGCCAGCGCAAGGGGCTGGGCCTTGCCATGGGGGCACCTGTGTACGTCTGCGGCAAGGACATGCAGGCAAACACCGTCACGGTAGGGCCGGAGGAAATGCTGTTCGACCGCATCGTGTATGCGGACGAGGCGAACTGGATCGCCATTCCGGAGCTGACCGGGCCGCTGCGGGTCACAGCCCGCACCCGGTACCATCAGGTGGAGCAGGCCGCCACCGTCTACCCGGCGGAGTGCGGCTTCCGGCTGGAATTTGACCAGCCTCAGCGCGCCCCTACGCCCGGTCAGGCCGTGGTGCTGTATCAGGGCGACACCGTGCTGGGCGGCGGCACCATTACGAGAGTGGAAAAGTAACAAGGAGAACAAAATGCAAAATCAGTATTCCCGCACGCAGTTGCTGCTGGGCGCGGAAGCTATGGAAAAACTGCACAATTCCCGCGTGGCGGTGTTCGGCATCGGCGGCGTGGGCGGCTACACGGTGGAAGCGCTGGCGCGCAGCGGCGTGGGGGCACTGGATCTGATCGATGATGATAAGGTCTGCCTGACCAACCTCAACCGCCAGATCATTGCCACCCGCAGCACGGTAGGGCAATATAAGGTAGATGTGGCTGCACAGCGCATCCACGACATTGACCCGGACATCAGGGTGACCACCCACCGGTGCTTCTTTGGCCCGGAAACACAGGACCAGTTCGACTTTACCCAGTACGACTATGTGGTGGATGCCATTGACACCGTTACCGGCAAGCTGGCGCTGGTGATGAAGTGCAAGGAGGCAGGCACCCCCATCATCTGCTCCATGGGCGCAGGCAACAAGATGGACCCGACCCGCTTTGAAGTGACCGATATCTACAAGACCTCGGTCTGCCCGCTGGCCAAGGTGATGCGTACCGAGTGCCGCAAGCGCAAAATCAAGCACCTGAAGGTGGTCTACTCCAAGGAGCCTGCCATGACCCCCATCGAGGATGACGACATCAGCTGCAAGTATCACTGCATCTGCCCTCCGGGCACCCAGCGCAAGTGCACCCAGCGCCGTTCGGTGCCGGGCTCCAATGCCTTTGTACCCTCGGTGGCCGGCCTGATCATCGGCGGCGAGGTGGTAAAAGACCTTGTGGGCTTTGTACCAATGAAGGGGTAAAACAAAAGGCAGACTCCTGCTGTGTGGGACGATTTTGAATGCGCTCCGCGTTGCTTTGCGCATAAGCTAAGGAAATTATATTTTTGATTTTGGGGTCCAGAAACGCCTGCGGGTGTTTCTGGACCCCATTTTCATGGGCGGGGGTCGTGGAGGAAAGGCTTGTGCTTGCGGGCAGAACCCTCTCGGTCACGCCTGCGGCGTGCCAGCTCCTGAGAGTGTTCAGCACGCTGAAAACAAGCAGAACATTAACTCCGCCGCGCGAATGTTTCCACAGGAAACCAGCGCGGCAGCTTCCGCTTTCGGTTATGACTCCTCCCGTGAAAAGGCAATTCTGGAAAATCCGCAGATTTTCCAGAATTGCGAAATAAAATAATAATTCCGCTGAAAATGGTCAGAGCATCAGCGGAGACCATTTGAAATTGTATTTTTTGCGATGCAGCGTTCCATAACATAAATTCGCAACTAATTTGCATTTTGGTATTGCAATTGGAGAGAATATCGTGTATAATCATCCCTGTTCGAAAATGCAACCAATTTGCAATTTACTAAAATGAAGCGACGAACGGTCGTTTTTAGGAGCGTATATGGAACTGTTTCTGGATGTTCTGGGCGAATCTCTGGTGGATACCGCCAAGATGCTGCCCTTCCTGTTTCTGGCTTATCTTCTGATCGAGTATATCGAGACCCGCCACGGTGAGCGCATTGAAGCACTGCTGGCAGGCGGCGGGCGCTGGGGCGCGATTCCGGGCGCGGTGCTGGGCTGTGTGCCGCAGTGTGGCTTTTCGGCCATTGCGTCCAACTTCTACTCCTCCCGCGTCATCACACTGGGCACCCTGATGGCCGTCTACCTTGCCACCAGCGACGAAGCCATCCCGCTGCTGGTATCCATGCCGGCCTACTGGAATAAGCTGGCTGTGCTCATGGTCATCAAGGTGGTATACGCCATTGTGGTGGGCTTTGTGCTGGATTTTGTGCTGCGCGGCGTGCTGCCCAAATCGCTGCGCGGCGGCTACACCGGCCATGCCGACGAGGTGGACTGTCACGAGGAGCACAGCGACGAAGAGGGTAAGCCCGCCCCCATCTGGAAAGCGGCCCTGCGCCACACGCTGGAGATCTTTGTGTTCATTTTTGCGTTCAGTCTGGTGTTCGGCCTGATCGTGGAAGGCGTGGGCGAAGATGTGTTTGCAGACCTTCTGGGCAGCATGGGCTTCTTCCAGCCGGTAGTGGCCGCACTGGTGGGCCTGATCCCCAACTGCGCCGCCAGCGTGCTGCTGACCCAGCTGTATGTGGAGGGTGCTCTGCGCTTTTCCAGTCTGGTGGCGGGCCTTTGCACCGGTGCAGGCGTGGGCCTTGCGGTGCTGTGGCGCACCAATCCTTCGTGGAAGCAGAACCTGTTCATCACCGGCCTGACATGGGGTGCAGGCGCATTCCTCGGCGTGGCAATGCAGGTGGTCGTGGCCGTGTTTGCGTGATCACGAGAAGGAGCTGCAAAGAAAACAGCATCGTGAAACAAAATAAGGCTATTGCATGGAATTCTGTGCAGTAGCCTTATTTTTATGCCCAAATGCACCCCAATTTTAAAAAAGTATGGTATACTGGTACAAAACTCAGTTCCATAGGGGAGAATAGAATGCAATATAAGATTCTGGCAAGCGATTACGACAACACACTGGTGCCCTTTGGCGAGGGCAAGCCGCGTCAGAAGGTGGTAAAAGCCATCAAAAAGCTGCAGGCCGCAGGCGGCAGATTTGTGCTCAGCACCGGACGTGCGTATCCGTGCGTCAGCCTCAAAGGCCAGCTGGGCGGCATCCGGTTCGATTATGCCATCACCTGCAACGGTGCCTGTGTGGTGGACCGCGAGGGCCGCATTGTGGCCGAGCACCCGCTCACCGCTGAGGAAATGTACGCGCTGGTGGATTTCTGCGAGGATTATAACTATCCGCTGCAGTTCAATTTCAGGGATGCCTGCTACGCCTACTGCGAGTATGAATATCTGCACAGGGGCTATCAGCAGATGAACAGCATCGGGCTGGACTGCGTGGATGGCGAAGATCAGGATCGCCACCTGATCGACATGCCCCACGCCGCTTTTGCGGCAGTGCCGCCGGAGCACGTGGCAGATTTTGCGGCAAAGTACGGCCATCTGGGCCTGCACTGGATGCAGGTGGGCGCGCAGAATGCCGACGGCCTGTGCTACTACGACATCGTGCGCGGTGGAATGGACAAAGGCGTTGGCCTTGCCGACCTGTGCGAAAAGATGGGCCTGACACTGGCCGATGCCGTGGCAGCAGGCGATTCTGCCAACGATGTGGCTATGCTGAAGGCAGCGGGCCTTGGCTGCTGCATGGCAAACGGCACGCCGGACGCAAAGGCTGCCGCCGACCGCATCATTGGCGATGTGCGGGAGGACGGCCTTGCCGACCTGATCGATGAGCTGTGGTTCGACGGCCCCAGAGCAGAGCCGTCCGGCCGCGACCTTGGCTCGCCTTGGGATAAAATTGAAAGTGCAGGCGGACAATGAGCTTTGAACCGGTGTATAACGAACACAGCCGGGCGCTGATCCTTGGCACATGGCCCAGCCCCAAAAGCCGGGAGATGGCCTTTTACTACGGCCACCCGCAGAACCGCTTCTGGCCCGTGCTGGCCGCGCTGACCGGTGAGCCGGTGCCTGCCCGTGAGGACATTGAAGCCAAAAAGCAGATCATCCTGCGCCATGGGCTGGCCCTCTGGGACACGCTGGAACGCTGCACCATCACCGGCGCAGCGGACGCTTCCATCAAGGATGCAGTGCCGAATGATATTGCCGCTCTGCTGGCAAAGGCACCCATCGAAGCAGTATTCTGCAACGGAGCCACCGCATATCGGATCTATACAAAGTATCTGCAGCCGGTGTCCGGCATTGCAGCGGTAAAGCTGCCCAGCACCAGCCCGGCAAACGCTGCCTGCCGCCCGGAAAAGCTGCGCGAAACCTGGGGCGCGGCCCTTTTGCCGTGGATCAACAAATGATGGCCAGGTTGTAAATTATCCGTGAAAGCCTTGCGTTTTTCGCGGGGTGCGGTATTATGGATGACATAAGGGGCAATGCCCCGGACAAGGAGAAGAAACATGAGCAAGATCATCCGCACCAGAAAGCCCAGCGTTCTGCCATTTTATGCAATGGCACTGGTCTTTTTGGTATTGTGCGCGGTACTGCCGGTGTATAAGCTGTGGGCGCTGCTGGCGGCGCTGGGCGGTGCATTTGTGGCCTTTGGTGCGGCACAGAAGGTCTGCCCGCCCCGGGTGGTGGAGCACGAAGTGCCTTTCCACACCGGTGTGGAGGATGTGGACGCGATGCTGACCGACATTCAGCAGAAACTGGATACCCTGCACACCCTCAACGAGCAGCTGCCGGACCCGCAGCTCTCTGCCGCCATGACCCGCATGGAAAAGGCGGGCCGCTCCATTGTGGAAGCGGTGGAAGCAAACCCGGAAAAGGCAAAGCAGGTGCGCAGGTTCGCAAACTATTACCTGCCGGATGCGGTGAACGTTCTGCAGCAGTATGCAAAGCTGGCAAAGCAGGGCGTGCGCGGCGAGAATGCCGCAGCCATCCGTACCGAGGTGGAGCACAATGCTGCTTCCATTGCCACGGCGTTTGAAAACCAGCTGGATGCCCTGTACGCCGCCGAGAGCATGGACCTTTCTGCAGATATCACGGTGCTGCAGAACATGCTCAAAGGGCAGGGCCTGAGCTAAGAAAAAAGGTAAATGGTATTTGGAAAGGAAGGAATCTCTTATGGCTGATAATACATTCAACTTTGACCTCGATGCACCCGCAGTACCCACCCTGACGCTGGACCCCACCCCGGCAGAAGAGGAAAAGGCAGCACCCGCCCAGCAGGAAGCTGCCGCACCGGAGCAGCCGCAGGTGAACCTGACCCCGGAAGAACAGGCCATGGTGGATCAGTTTGCTGAAAAGATCGATATTACCAACAGCCAGCAGGTGCTGCAGTACGGCTCCGCCTGTCAGAAGAAGATCGGCGATTTCTCCGAGGCCGCCCTTTCCAAGGTGGCCACCAAGGATCTGGGCGAAGTGGGCGATATGATCACCAGCCTGATCGGTGAGCTGAAGAGCTTTGATGCAGGCGAGGAAGAAAAAAAGGGCATCCTCGGCTTCTTCAAGAAGAAGGGCGACCAGCTGGATGCCATGAAGATGAAGTACAACAAGGCCGAGACCAACGTGGAAAAGATCCAGTCCATGCTGGAGGGCCATCAGGTGCAGCTGCTCAAGGACATCGCCATGCTGGATAAGATGTATGATCTGAACATGGCCTACTTCAAGGAGCTGAGCATGTATATCCTGGCCGGCAAAAAGAAGCTGGCCGATGTGCGGGCAAACGAGCTGCAGCAGGCCATGGACAAGGCCAAGGCTTCCGGCCTGCCGGAGGATGCACAGGCGGCTCGTGATCTGGCCGACCAGTGCGAACGCTTTGAGAAGAAGCTCTATGATCTGGAGCTGACCCGCAACATCAGCCTGCAGATGGGGCCGCAGATCCGCCTTTTGCAGAACAACAATACCATGATGGCGGAAAAGATCCAGTCCACCATCGTCAACACCATCCCCCTGTGGAAGAACCAGATGGTGCTGGCACTGGGTCTGGCCCACAGCCAGCAGGCCATGCAGGCCGAGCGTGCCGTGACCGACATGACCAACGACCTGCTCAAGAAGAATGCCGATGCCCTCAAGATGGGCACCATCGAGACCGCCAAGGAGAGCCAGCGCGGCGTGGTGGATATCGAGACCCTGCAGCAGACCAACAAGAGCCTGATCGAGACTCTGGACGAGCTGAACAAGATCCAGACCGAGGGCCGCGCAAAGCGTGTGGCTGCCGAGCAGGAGCTGACCCGCATCGAGGACGAGCTGAAACAGAAAATGATGGAGATCCGGAGCTGAAATGGCAAACGCTGATTTTTCCAGAGAACAGAATCAAACGCCCGGCGGCTTTGACAGCGGCAGCTACCGCGAGGCGAAGCGCCCGGACACCGAGGCAGTGCGCCTGACCCCCTTGCAGCAGAAGCTGGCCGGGCTGGAAAAGGCGCTGCCCGCCGCACTGGCAAAGCAGGGCACAGCCCTTGTGCTGAGCGTGGTGGTGATGCTGGCGGCGTTCGTGGGCTTTGGCGGTGCCAAGGTCAGGGGGAAGTATAACGAGGCCCGCCAGTGGTTCACCACCGGCGTTTCGGCCGACAACGGTTATGCCCTGAGCGAGGAGCTGACCACCCGTGCCAACACGGCGGCAAATATCATCACCACCGGCGCAAACACGCTGGGGGCCGACAGCGCCGAGGTGCAGGCCGCACAGGCCGCGCTGGATGATTTCTCTGCCTGCCTGGAAGCAGTGCAGAACGGCAGCAAAAAGCAGTCCCTGACCTCGCTGCCCTATTATCAGGGCAGTGCCATGCACGCCCTTTATCAGGCCAATGAGGCTTTGGGCACTGTGATCGACCAACTCTACGCAAAAATGCAGGAGCAGGCCGCTGACCCCATGAAGATGGGGGCGGTGCAGGGCCAGTACGGCCAGTTCAACAGCGCAGACACCATCATCGGCAATCTGCAGTACAATGATGCAGTGTATGAGTATCAGAACGATGTCGGCGGCTTCCCGGCCAGTATGCTGGGCAGGCTGTTCGGCGTACAGGAGGTGGAACCCTTCGCATGAAAACGATGAAACGATTTGCCGCCCGCATCTGCGCCCTGTTCGTGGTGCTGACCGTCAGCCTGACGGCTCTGGTGCCCGCCGCCTTTGCGGCCACCAAGGCCCAGCTGCCCGATCTGCCCAGCAGTCAGTGCGTGGTGGATGATGCCAACATTCTGAGCAGCAGCACCAAAACGGCCATTGAGAACCTGAATGCACAGCTCACCCAGCAGTGCGAGGGTGCACAGATCGGCGTATTGACAGTGGATTATACGGGAAGTTTATCCACGGAGGATTACGCCGTGCAGGCCGCCAACACCTGGGGGCTGGGCAGCTCCAGCAAAAACAACGGTGTGCTGATCCTGCTGGTCATGCAGTCCCAGCAGTACGCCGATGGCGACTATTACCTTGCCACCGGTGACGGCTTCCGCAATACCACGCTGGAAAAGCAGGCCAGCGCCATTGCCCAGACCATGGAGGATTCCTTCGCGGCGGGCGATTATGACGCGGCTGTGACCACCTGTGCCAACAATGTGGCCAGCACCATTGCCGATCTCTACGGTGTGACCCTGAGCGGGACCACCGGCACGGTCAGCAACGGCAATACGGATGGTTATAACAACGGAAATGATTACTATGAGGCCCCGGCAGCATCCTATCAATCGCCTTTCCTCACCCTTCTGGCAGTGGTGATCGTGGTGTTTGCCCTGACCTCCATCTTCGGCGGCATCCGGCGCGGCTTTGGCGGCGGCGGGTTTGGCCCCTTCTTCGGTTTCGGGCTGGGCTACGGCCTGGGCAGCAGACGGCGGCGCAGACCTCCGTATGATGATTGGGGCCCCGGCGGCCCCCGTGGCCCGCGCGGGCCCAGACCGCCCCGCGGCGGCGGGCCGCGTCCTCCCCGTGGGGGCGGCGGCTTCGGCGGTGGTTCCTTTGGCGGCATGGGCGGCGGACGCTCCGGCGGCAGCTTTGGCGGGGGCGGCAGCTTCCACGCAGGCGGCGGCTCCTTCCATGGCGGCGGCGGTGGCCGTGGGCGGTAATATCTGAGTAAACAAAAAGTGGGCGGTTCGTGTGAACCGTCCACTTTTTGTTGATTCAGATTTACTTCGTGCCGTAGATGCGGTCACCGGCATCGCCCAGACCGGGAACGATGTAGCCGTTCTCGTTCAGGTGGTCGTCCTTAGCGCCCAGGTAGATGTCAACATCGGGGTGTGCCTTGTGCAGGGCCTCAATGCCTTCCGGAGCAGCGATCAGACCGATGAACTTGATGCGCTTTGCGCCGTGCTTCTTGATCTGGGTGATGGCATCAATGGCGCTGCCGCCGGTTGCCAGCATGGGGTCCAGAACCAGAACGTCACGCTCGGCGATATCCTGGGGCAGCTTGCAGAAGTATTCCACGGGCTGCAGGGTCTCCTCGTTGCGGTACAGGCCGATGAAGCCGACCTTCGCAGCGGGCAGCAGGGTCAGCATACCGTCCAGCATACCCATGCCTGCACGCAGGATGGGCACCAGAGCCAGCTTGCGGCCTGCCAGCACCTTGGTCTTTGCCATGGTGATGGGGGTCTCGATCTCGACCTCCTCCATGGGCAGGTCACGGGTGGCCTCGTAGCACAGCAGGGTTGCGATCTCGCCGACCAGATCACGGAACTCCTTGGTACCGGTCTGCTTGTTGCGCAGGATGCTCAGCTTGTGCTGCAGCAGGGGATGCTCAACGATCATAGGGGTCATAAATACACGCTCCTTTTTATGTTTATCGGGTTTCGATTGCCATCAGTTTTGCAATGCGCTTTTCGTGGCGGCCGCCCTCAAACGGGGTGTTCAGGAACAGATCCACCAGCTGGCAGGCAAGGCCGGGGCCGACAACGCGGCCGCCCATGCACAGGGCGTTGGCA
>OHQQ01000744.1_pt1 | contig 18729 bp, 20 predicted proteins | sample 1578211 | NCBI WGS metagenome assembly OHQQ01 (sample SAMEA3879539, study PRJEB24766) | human gut metagenome | biome: human-associated habitat; feature: feces | place: USA | collected 1985/1987
AGCTGAACTGCTACGCAGATGTCTGCGAGCAGGATCTGGCCATCCCCGTGGTGAAAGGCCGCAAGACCGACAAGGAAAAGTTTGCCGGTGCCGAGGCTACCTATACCATCGAAGCCATGATGAAGGACGGCAAGGCCCTGCAGAGCGGCACCAGCCATTACTTCGGCGATAAGTTCAGCAAGGCTTACGACGTGACCTTTACCGGCCGCGACAACCAGCTGCATCACCCGTTCCAGACCAGTTGGGGCGTTTCCACCCGTCTGGTGGGTGCCATCATTATGACCCACGGCGATGACGACGGCCTGATCCTGCCCCCGGCAGTGGCCCCCATCCAGGTCGTGGTCGTGCCCATCGCCGCCCACAAGCCCGGCGTTTCCGAGAAGGCCGCCGAGCTGGCTGAGAAGATCAGCAAGTATGCCCGCGTCAAGCTGGACGACAGCGACAACGCCCCCGGCTGGAAGTTCTCCCAGTGGGAGATGAAGGGTGTGCCCCTGCGCCTGGAGATCGGCCCCAAGGATCTGGAAAAGAACCAGTGCGTGCTGGTCCGCCGCGACACCCGTGAAAAGATCTTCGTGAGCCTGGACGAACTGGAGACCGCGATCCCGGCCCAGCTGGAGGCCCTGCGCAAGGACCTGTACGAGCGTGCCCTCGCCAACCGCGAGAAGCGCACCTGGGCAGCCACCACCATGGAGGAAGTCAAGGAGCTGGCCAAGGCCAACACCGGCTACATCAAGACCATGTGGTGCGGCGACCTGGCCTGCGAGATGAAGATGAAGGAAGAGGCTGGCCTGTCCAGCCGCTGCATGCCCTTTGAGCAGGAGCACCTCAGCGATGTCTGCCCCTGCTGCGGCAAGCCCGCCAGCAAGATGGTCTACTGGGGCGTGGCCTACTAAGCCGCTCCACAGTCAGAGCCTGATCAGATGAAAAAAGCAGCTTTCCCGTCCAACGGGAGAGCTGCTTTTTTGTATCTGCCTATTGACAACTGTGTATCTACTGTATATACTATAAATATACAGATGCAACGGAGGCGGCAGACATGAATCTCTTCATCGATAACAAGAGCGGTGCACCCATCTACGAGCAGCTCTATACCCAGATCAAGAACCAGATTTTGAGCGGGGAACTGCAGCCGGAGGAAGCGATGCCGTCCATCCGGGGGCTGGCGCGGGACCTGCGCATCAGCGTTATCACCACAAAGCGGGCCTACGATGAGCTGGAACAGGAGGGTTTTTTGTATGCGGTGCCCGCCAAGGGCTTTTTCGTGGCGGCGAAAAACACCGAGCTGCTCCGGGAAGAGAACCTGAAAAAAATCGAAGCACACCTGACGGAAGCCGTCCGGCTGGCGGCTCCCTGCGGGCTGACCAAACAGGAACTGACCGAAATGTTGGAATTGCTGTGGGAGGAATGAACCATGAACGCATTAGAACTGCACGGCCTTGAAAAGCACTACCCGGATTTTGCGCTGGGGCCCATTGATCTGGAACTGTCCGGCGGCACAGTCTGCGGGCTGATCGGTGAGAACGGCGCGGGCAAGAGCACGACCATTAAGCTGATCCTGGACATGATCGACGGGGACGCTGGCACTGTGAAGCTGTTCGGGCAGGAGGGAATCACCCCGCTTGCCAAAGCCGATATCGGCGTGGTACTGGGCGGCGAGGGCATCCCCACCTGCCTGACCGCGCCGCAGGTGGGGAAGGTGATGGCGGGCATTTATCCAAACTGGGATGCCGCCGCCTACGCCGACTGGTGCCGCCGCTTTGACCTGCCGGAGAAAAAGCGCTACGCCGATTACTCCACCGGCATGAAGATGAAGCAGTGCCTTGCCGTGGCACTTTCTCATCACCCCAAGCTGCTGCTGTTGGACGAAGCCACCAGCGGTCTGGACCCGGTGGTGCGGGATGAGCTTATCGATTTGCTGCTGGACTTTGTGCGGGATGAGAACCATGCAATTTTGATCTCGTCCCACATCGTCAGCGACCTGGAAAAGCTCTGCGATACCATTGCCTTTCTGCACAAGGGGAAGCTCCTGCTCTGTGAGGATAAGGACACCCTGCGGGAGGAGTACGCCCTCTGGCACGGCACTGCCGGGCAATTGGAGGAGCTGGATAAGAACGCCATCGTCAGCCGTCGGGTGACAGCCTACGGGGCCGAGGCGCTGGTGAAGAGGGAACTTGTCCCGGCGGGCAGCACCCTGACACCGGTTAGCATCGAAGAACTGTTCGTTTTGATGGTGAAAGGGGAGAATGTGCGATGAAAGGACTGCTGCTGAAAGACTGGTATCAGGTCAAAACAAATATGCGGATGATGTACCTCACGGTGCTGGCCGTGCTGGCGATCTGGATCCTGAGTACTTCCGGGGATTCGGGCTTTGCGGTGGATTATTCAGCTGTTTTTCTGGGGATCATGCCCGCCTACCTGCTTTCCTACGACCACGCCAGCGGGTGGACGGAGTACAGCTTTGCCCTGCCGCTGAGCAAGGAACTTCAGGTGGCAGAAAAATATCTCGTGGGTCTGCTTTGCGCTGCGGCGGCTGTTGTAATTGGAGGACTGTTCATAACGGTGATCTCTCTGCGCACCGGAACGACCCCGGACAAGGATGCGCTGTCCCTGCTGGCGGGCAGTGTGTGTGCCATCCTGCTGATAAACGGGATCATGCTGCCGCTGTACTACCGTTTTGGCGCAGAAAAGGCGCGGATGCTCTACATGCTGATGTTTGCCGGAATGGGCGCTGCCCTGGGCGGCGGGACGGTCCTGATGGATGCCGTGCCGGAACCGGACGCGGCCATTGCCATTGTCGGTGTGCTGGCAGCGGTGCTGGTGCTGTATGCACTTTCCTGGCGGGTGTCGGTGGCATGGTATGGAAAGTATAAGAAGTAAGCTCTTCTTTGTGCAATATAGCAATAATCCGGTAAAAAAACTGTAAAAGGGGTTGAAAAATCCAGCTCGGCGTAGTATGATAACGAGGCCGAAAGAAAAATCTTACACCAAGGAGGAGTTTGTTTCCATGTCCAGTGACCATACGGATCACCCCAAACAACGCTTCTCCTGCGATGCGGGCCGTGCAAACGTGTTAGCCGCATCCTGAACTGCATGCCCTTTGTACACCGCAGGAGTTGTAACCAGACCGATGCGGTGTATTTTTTATGCCCGGAAACGGGAAACGGAGGGACCAAACCATGCAGAAGAAAAATTATGTGCAGGAAATTCTGGAGATCATCCACAGCGGTCTGCCCCAGGCAGAGCTGGCTGAAAAGCTGTCCGATTACCATGAAAATGACCTGGCCGATGCCCTGACGGCCCTGACACCGGAGGAGCGCCAGAAGGTGTACACCGCACTGGGCGTGGATACGGTGGCAGAGATCTTCTCCTATCTGGACGACGCAGAGCCTTACCTGAAGGAGCTGGACCCCGAGCGGGCCGCCCGGGTCATCTCCCACATGGATTCGGACGATGCCGTGGATGCTTTGGATGACCTGGAAGAGGACGATAAGGCAAAGATCGTCCACCAGCTGGACAAGGATGCCGCCGATGATGTGAAGCTGCTGCTCTCCTATCACGAGGACGAGATCGGCAGCTGCATGACCACCAACTACATCTGCATCCGCAGGGATATGACCATCCGGCAGGCCATGAGTGAGCTGGTGAAGCAGGCAGGCGAGAATGATAACATCTCCACCCTGTATGTGGTGGATGAGAACGAGCACTTTTATGGTGCCATTGACCTGAAAGACCTCATCGTGGCCCGTGCGGAGGAGCGCCTGGAAAAGCTGATCGCACGCTCCTACCCCTACGTCACCGACCACGAGAAGATCAGCGACTGCATCGACCGCATCGTGGACTACGCCGAGCGCTCGCTCCCTGTCCTGAACGACAGCGGGAAGCTGCTGGGCATCATCACCTCGGCGGATGTGGTAGAGCTGGTGGACGACGAGATGGGCGATGATTACGCAAAACTCGGCGGCTTGACCAGTGAAGAGGATCTGAACGAGGGTGTGTTCCAGAGTGTGAAAAAGCGCCTGCCCTGGCTGATCGCCCTGCTGTTCCTCGGGATGCTGGTGTCCTCGGTGGTGGGTGCGTTTGAATCGGTGGTGGCGGTGCTGCCCATCGTCATCTGCTTCCAGTCCATGGTGCTGGATATGGCCGGCAATGTGGGCACCCAGTCGCTGGCTGTGACCATCCGTGTGCTGGTGGACGAGAACCTGACCACTGCCAAAAAACTCCAGCTGCTCTGGAAGGAAATGCGGGTGGGCCTGGCCAACGGTGCACTGCTGGCCGTGCTGGCGCTGGGCTTCCTGGGCTGCTACATCCACTTCTTCAAGGCCTACGCCTGGGGGGAAGCCTTCCTGCTCTCGGGCTGTGTGGGCGTATCTCTGGTCGTGGCTATGGTGATCTCCAGCCTGGTGGGCACGGTCATCCCCATGCTGTTCCATAAGATCCACATCGACCCCGCCGTGGCTTCCGGCCCGCTCATCACCACCATCAATGATCTGGTGGCGGTGGTGGTCTACTATGGCCTGGCCGCCGTGGTGCTGATCGATATGTTCCATTTGGGCTGAAATAGAGAAAGGCTGCTGCCGACAACTCCCTCAGTCACGGCTTTGCCGCGCCAGCTCCCTCTTGGAGGGAGCCTTGACGTAATGGCAATCTGTGAAAGCCTCCCTCATTGAGGGAGGTGGCATCGCGTGAGCGATGACGGAAGGAGTTTGGCAACAGCCTCTTTTTACTTATTCTGTATCCAATACCGCTGTGTCAGCGTTCCATCGGAGGAATCGAACTGCTCGTCCTCCAGCACGCCGCCGTTGGCGCGGATGGTCTTTGCTGAGGCAACGTTGTAATGGTCGCAGCAGATGCGCACCTTTTCGATGCCTCGTTCTTTTGCCTTTTCCAGCGTCAGGCGAAGCATCTGGGTGGCGTAGCCGTTCTGCCGCTCCGAGGGGCGGACGCTGTACCCGATGTGCCCGCCGTAGGTCAGCAGGTAATCGTTGAGCCGGTGGCGCAGGTTGGTCATGCCCACCAGATGCTCGTGCTCATCCAGAGCCAGATACTCCGTGGCGGGCACGAGACCGGCGGGGGTTGTGGCCGGGTCTTTCAGCTTGCGGAGTTGGGCCAGCCAGGCATCGAAGTCGGCATATTTGTCCAGAGCCGAGGTGCCGTCCATCCGGGAGTTGATGGCCAGAAATTCTTCCCGGTAGGCCATTACCTGTTCCCGGTCGCCCTCATCCGGCTCCCGCAGGTGGATCTTCTGGGGTGAGGTGCGCCGGGTAGCCGTGCGGAAATCCGGAGCCTTCATCAGGCCGTGGCAGTTGCAGTAGAAGTAAAGCACACCTGCGCCCCGCAGGGAGAAGCGGGCAGAGGCATCTCCCTCGGGGTAGAGCTTGACCAGCTGCAGCTTATCGCCGGTGAGGTAGGCCAGAAACGAGATGTAATGGTTTTTCTCCATGGGGTGGTGCAGGGTGACGAAGAGCTCGTCCTCCACCCGCTCCACAGTCAACTGATGATGCTCGTCGGCATCCTCGGCTTCGGCGATGTCCAGCGCAGGCAGGGTGATGCCGCAGCAGCTCACCACAGCCTGTCCGGTGGCGTGGAGCACATTGCCGCAGAGAGGGCAGACGTAGAGCTTGCTCCGGAGCAGGTTGGCTGCCCGGTTCCGGTTGATGATGGGTTCTCCCTGCATCAGCTCCAGCACGCTGACCCCCAGAGCCGCAGCCAGCGGTTCCAGCAGGGAGATATCGGGCAGACCCTTGGCGGTCTCCCACTTGGAAATGGTCTTTGCGCTGACAGAGAGCGTTCCGGCAAGCTCTGCCTGGGTCAGGCCCTTGGCTTCCCGCAGCTGCCGGATAGTGCTGCCTGTGACGTATGTGTTCATAGTAATAACCCTCCTGAATAACCCCCCAGTCTGCTTCGCAGACAGCCCCCGCTAATAGGGGGGCCATTGGCAAAACCGTAAGCTCCTGCTTCTCCGGGTGTGCTGCCCAGCCCCGCAGGGCCGCCCCTACTAGGGGCGGTGGCATCCCGCAGGGATGACGGTGGGGTTTGTTGCTGCCAGCTTACCATACAAAAAAACTCCACGCAACCTACGCTGCGTGGAGTTCGTGCTTTCAGGAATTATTCGGCTTCGGCCTCGTCTTCCTCGTCCGGGTCCAGCTCCATGGTGAACACGGCCTTTTTCAGCTTGCCGCAGCCCTGGGCCTTCAAGCCGGATTTGTACGGCTCCCCGGCCAGATAGAGGGCAAAGCGGCCCTCGCAAAGCATTCCGGCAATGCTGGTGCCGGCGGTGCCCACGGTGGTATCAGCAGCTTCGTCAGCGGGCCGGGTGGGGCTGAACTCACCCAGGGACACTTCAAACAGCTCGCTGCCTTCGAGGTCGGTCTCAAGGGTCAGGTGGTTGTCGTGCCGGACAAAGGGGGCCTTGTCGCTGGCCTGCGGGGTCACGGTGCTCACCATGACCACAGCCTTGTCGCCATCGATGCGGGTGCGCCCGGCGGGCAGGTTGTTGATATCCCGCGCCATGATGAACTCGATGACGCTGTCCAGACTGCTGCACAGGCCCAGATAGTTGGGGAGATTGTTCAGGGTATCGTAGATCATGGATCAGTCCTCTTTCGGGTCGGTCAGAAGCTCCTTGATGCTGGGTACAACGCCGCCCAGATTTTGCAGCTCCGACGGAATGATGATCTTGGTGGCCTTGCCGTTGGCTACCTTGGCCAGTGCTTCCAGGCTGCGCAGAGCCAGCACCTTGTCGTTGGGCATAGCCTCGTTCAGCAGGCGGATGGCATCGGCGTTGGCCTTCTGCACCGCGAGAATGGCCTGCGCCTCGCCCTCAGCTTCGAGAATGCGCTGCTGTTTGACGGCATCGGCACGGAGGATGGCGGCTTCCTTTTCGCCCTCGGCGGCGGTGATGGCGGCCTGCTTCTCACCGTCGGCCTTCAGGATGACGGCGCGCTTTTCGCGCTCTGCCTTCATCTGCTTCTCCATGGCTTCCTGGATCTCGCGCGGCGGGATGATGTTCTTGACCTCCACGCGGTTGACCTTGATGCCCCACTTGTCGGTGGCTTCATCGAGGATGGCCGTGATCTTGCCGTTGATGACATCGCGGCTGGTCAGGGTGTGATCCAGCTCCATCTCACCGATGATGTTGCGCAGGGTGGTGGCGGAAAGGCTCTCGATGGCTGCGATGGGCTGGTTGACACCGTAGGTGTAGAGCTTGGCATCCATGACCTGGAAGAACACCACGGTGTCAATCTGCATGGTAACGTTATCGCGGGTGATCACAGGCTGGGGAGGAAAGTCCGCGACCTGCTCCTTCAGGCTGACCTTTTTGGCGATCCGCTCAATGAACGGGATCTTGACATGCAGGCCGGCCGACCAGGTGTCGGAGTAGCTGCCCAGACGCTCCACAACGTACACCATGGACTGAGGCACGATGACGATGTTGGTGACGACGATGAGCAGGATGACAAAGATGAGCGCGAGGATCACGAACAGCATGATAGGCATAGAGACGCTCCTTTTTTCAGTGGTTGATGGATTCGGTCAGGATGGGTTCCACGATGAGCAGGGTGCTGTGGATCTCGGTGACCCGGCAGGCCTGCCCGGGGGTCAGGGTATCGCCGGGGGTGGCGCAGCGGGCGCTCCAGTCCACGCCATCCAGCCGCACCCGGCCCGTCTGCTGGGCAGAAACGGGGGTCAGCACCCGGGCCTCCCGGCCAAGGGCGCGGTCACCGTTGGTGGGGGTGGGCTGCTTGTGCAGCCGTTTGGCCAGCGGCTTGAATGCCAGCAGGCAGACCGCGCTGACCGCAATGAACACCACCGCCTGCACCCGGAACGAGTGGGTGAACAGGCAGCAGAGCAGGGCTGCCGCGCTGCCTGCCGCAAACCAGACGGATACCATGCTGAAGGTCATGCCCTCCAGCGCCAGGAAACCGACGGCGGCAAGGAGCCAGAAAATGGGGTCAATGGACATCGAACATCCCTCCTTCTTCGTTTATTATATAACAAAGACGTGGAAATGACAATATGTTGTTATTTAAGGGCGAGTGCTGCTCTGTCCAACCTCTCAGTCGCAGGCTTCGCCGCGTCAGCGAAGATGACGGAGAGGTTTAATCCGTCTCCTTATACATAATCATAGTAGCTGTGGTTCGGGTTATGCCCCACCTCTTCCACCACGATGGTGAAGCCCATAGGATTCACCTCAGTGCTCTTGCCGCTGGCAAGGGTCTCCACGATGATATGTTCGGTGCGGTTGACGATGATCTCTGCGGTCTCTACCTTGCCCACCCGCTGGTAGTGCAGGATGCCGTCCTCGGCACGCAGGACCCGCAGCTGGCCGGTGCGGAAGGCCTCGCAAGTGTGGCGGAGCTGTGCCAGCTGTGCCAGCACGGGGCGCAGGCGCTGTTCGTGGGCATCCCACCGGAAGAAAGCCCGGTTGAAGGGGTCCCGGTAGCCCTGCATGGCAATCTCGTCGCCGTAGTACAGGCAGGGCACACCCGGCAGGGTGTAGATGATGGCGTAGGCCATCCGCAGGCGGAGCAGGCCCTCCTCGTAGGCATCGCCGGTCACACAGCGGCCGCTCTGCCACGCGCGGCCCCGGCCATTGGCGGGCTCGTCAGCGATCACGGTCAGGGCACGCTCGGTGTCGTGGGTGGAGAGGAAGTTCAGGGCGGTGTCCATGGCGGGGGCAGGGTAGTGCTCGCAGATGGTCAGGATCTCCGTCATGGCCTGCTCGGCGGGCTTGCCCTTGACGAAATCCAGCACGGCGTTCTTGAAGGGGTAGTTCATCACGCTGTCCAGGCCCTTGCCCAGCAGATAGGTGCGGCGCTTATTGAAGCCGAACTTGGTGGTGGCATCCTCCCACACCTCGCCCAGCAGGAACTTTTCGGGGCTGACCCGCTTGACGGCGGCGCGCACCTTTTCAATGAATTCGTCGGGCAGCTCATCGGCTACATCCAGCCGGAAGCCTGCCGCGCCGCGCCGCAGCCAGGTGTCGATGACACCGCCCGGGCCGGTGATGAACTCCACATAGGAGGGGGTCTCCTCGTTGACCTCGGGCAGGGTCTCAAAGCCCCACCAGCTGCGGTAGCCGCCGACATAACCGGAATCGAAGTCATACCAGCTGCGGTAGGGCGAATTGCGGTCACGGTAAGCGCCGCCGGGGCCATAGCGGCCTTCGCGGTTAAAATAGAGCGAATCCGAACCGGTGTGGCTGAACACGCCATCCAGAATAATGCGGATGCCGTGTTTTTTGGCCTCGGCGCACAGGGCGGCAAAATCGCTGCCATGTATCCTGCTCATGACGCACAGCCGGTTGAGAGCATGGAGGACGGCAAAAAAGCAGCTGTTATTACCGATGTTACCGCATTCCACGCTGAAGGCGGCGGCCAGCTTGGCGATACCGGCCGCATTATTGCCCCTGCCGGCGTAATGCAGGTTGAAATTACCAAAAAACTGCCGGACGGCGCAACCATTATGATTGGCACCGTAACCGAAGGCACCGTTGCCGTTGGCGACGAAGTTAAGTTTGAAATTGAACGCGGACGCAAAAACGATATTGCCCGCAACCATACAGCAACCCACCTGCTGCATGCAGCTTTAAAACAGGTTTTGGGCGACCATGTAAACCAGGCAGGTAGCTATGTTGGCCCTGACCGTCTGCGTTTCGACTTCTCGCATTTCTCTCCCGTAACGGAAGAAGAACTGCGCAGGGTTGAAGAAATTGTTAACGACCAGATTCTGGCAGCAAAAGATGTAACCATTGAAGAACTGCCGATTGACGAAGCCAAAAAACGCGGCGCAGTTGCATTGTTCGGCGAAAAATACGGCAGCATTGTACGCGTTGTTACCGTACCGGGCTTCTCCATGGAATTCTGCGGCGGCGTGCATGTTGGCAACACCGCGCAGATTGGCATGTTTAAAATCCTGTCCGAATCGAGCACAGGCGCAGGCGTACGCCGTATTGAAGCCGTAACCGGCCACGGCGCGCTGAACTATGTACGCGAGATGGAAGACATGGTTAAAACAGCAGCAACCGGCCTTAAATGCCGCAGCAATGACCTTTGCGCACGTATCTGCGCATTGCAGTCCGATTATAAAGCAGCGGAACAGAAAATCAGCGAACTGGAAGGCCAGATTGCCAAAGCACAGGTAAGCGACGCTGCCTCCAGCGTTTGCGATATTAAAGGCGTTCCCGTACTTGTACAGAAAGTAAGCGCCGGTGACGTTGAAGCACTGCGCAGCCTCGGCGACCAGATGCGTGATAAAGTTGGCGGCGTTGTAGTGCTGGCTGATGTTATTGACAGCGGCAAAATCAACATTCTTGCCATGGCAACCAAAGACGCTGTTGCCAAAGGCATCCATGCCGGGCAGATTGTTAAGGAAGTTGCCAAAGTTTGCGGCGGCGGCGGCGGCGGACGCCCCGATATGGCGCAGGCCGGCGGCAAAGATGCTTCCAAACTTGATGAAGCGCTGAAAACCGCACTGACTGTTATTGAAGGACAGATTAAATAATTTCACAAAATAGTAACGGCTGGGTTTAAAGCTCAGCCGTTTCTTTCTATTATTTTGCGTTAAGGTATGTTAAAATAAATAAAAAGCCTTTTTATTTTTAAAGGAGGAATAGTTATGAGCATTTCAAGCGAAACCATGATGTTTAAACGCACTGAAGATAAAAAAGACGTAGCCCAGACTATCCGCGAGGTTTATGCCGCGCTGGAGGAAAAAGGCTACAACCCGGTAGACCAGCTTGTGGGCTATCTTTTAAGCGGCGACCCCACTTACATTACCAGCCATAAAGATTCGCGCACCAAGCTGCGCCGTTTTGAACGCTATGAGCTTTTGGAAGAGCTTGTAAAAAGTTATCTTTCCGCATCGGCTAAAAAGTAGGGCGGCGCTATGAAAAGAAGCATGGGGCTTGATATCGGCACGCGCACAATAGGCGTGGCAACGAGTGATTTGCTGGGAATGATTGCCGGCGGCGTGGAAACCATACGCCGCACAACGGAAGAACGCGATTTTGAGCGCATAGGCGAGCTGATTAAAGAGCATGAAGTGGATACGGTTGTTTTGGGTTACCCCAAAAATATGAACGGCACAATAGGCGAACGCGCGCATGTAAGCGAGGCTTTTGCCGAAGAACTGAAAAAACGATTTGAAGGCATTAAAGTTGTGCTGTGGGATGAAAGGCTTTCGACAGTGGCGGCGGAAAATGTGCTGATAGACGCGGATATGAAGCGCAAGAAGCGCCGTAAAATTATTGACATGATGGCGGCTGTGGTTATTTTGCAGAACTATTTGGACAGCCGGCGTTAAATAAACGGCAGCGGGGTGATTTTAATGTTGCAGAGAAAACATAAAATAGCCGGCGGCGTAATAGCGGTGCTGATAATTCTCGGCACGCTGGCGGTGCATGTGGCAGGCAATAAAGCCGCGGGCTTTGTAAACGAAATGGCTGACAGGCAGACAGTGCTGCAGGGCAAGCTGCAAATAGGGCATTTCAGCGCCAGTGTATCGGGCAATGTTGTGTTTGAAAACGTAGTGTGGACTGCTCCTGACGGCAAAAAACTGGCCGAAGTACCGGAAATGAACGTTTCCGCCAACCTTTTTGATATCCTTAAAGGTTCTTTCGGCATTAATTCCATTAACAGCATCTCTATCGAAAAGCCGCAGTTTGCGGTAAATTACACCGATAAAGACGGGCTTGACATTATTAACTATATTAATTTTTCCGATAAGGATGATGAAACGCCGACAGAATTCCGCGGCATGGTGGAAATTACCGACGGCGCTCTGGCACTTGACATGAACGGTCAGAAGCTTGATTTCAGCAATGTGGAAATGCAGGCTAATTTAAAAGAGTTCCCGGATATTAAATTTACTTTGCAGGGCAAAAACGGCGATGCTGATTTAATTGGCAGCATTGATAAGGTTTATGACGATGTAACAATCGGCGCCGAAGTTAAAAACCTGCAAATTACTGAGCTTATGAAGGTTCTGCCTTCGTTTGGTGAACTGAGCATTACCGGCGGCGTTATTAACGGCGCCAAGCTTGCAGCTGGGCTGCACGATGCGCAGTGGAACCTTAACCTTGACGGCAGCCTGAGCGGCGTGGCAGGCAAGGCTTTGGGCTATAACATTACCGATGGCGGCGGCAGCTTTGCCATTGACAACAATGCAGCTTCGTTTACCGCCGTTAAAGGCAAAGTGGAAGGGCAGGACGTTAACATGGACGGCAAAATCCTGTTCCAGAAACAGGGCATGCCTACTTATGATTTGAACGTGGCAGCGCCTTCCTTCCGCGTGGATGCTGTAAGCCCCGGCCTGGGCATTACCGACAGCGTTAACATTAACGGCAAGGTAACAGGCCCGATTGACGCGCCTGTAATTAACGGCAGCTTTACCATGGATAAGCTGGAAGTTGCTCCGCTTGTGGCAACGGGCATTAACGGCAATTACAACTATACAAACGGCCTGGTAACGTTAAGCAACACTTATGCTAATGTTTACAGCGGTACTTTAGGCGTAAGCGGCACGGTAGAAGCAGCAACCAAAAACTTTGCGCTGCATCTTTCCGGCAGCGGCATGGACAGCACAGCGGTAACGGAAACGCAAATCAGCGGCCCGCTGAGCTTTGAAGCAGACGCCAGCGGCACCGGCAGTGCAGACAGCGCCGTTGCGGGCGGTACGTTTGTTATTGCGCCCGGCAATTTTGCAGGCGTTCCGTTTAACTCGCTTTCGGGCAATTTCAGCCGTGCAAACGGGCAGATGACCTTCTCCGGCATTACCATTGGCACACCGCTTGGCAGCTTTACCTCTAACGCCGTAATGAACAGCAATGGCAAAATTACTTTTGATAAAATGAGCGAATCAGGCTTTACCGCTCCTACCAAAGAAGAAGTGCGCGAAAACGTGCGCCAGCAGGTTGGCGGGGCAGTAAAACAGGGCCTCGGCAAATTGTTTGGCAAGTAAAAATTAACGCAGCAGCGTCCGTATTTTCAGCGGGCGCTGTTTTTGTTTAAGTAAATTTCACTTATCCTTTTATTGACAGTTAGCGGTATGATACGATAAAATAAACCTAATTATACTTATGCTTTAAGAAAGAGGTACAAAATGGACGATAACAAAGAATTTGAGCTTGAGCATGACCATATTGACGAAGAAGAAATCGTAGTTATTACCGACGAGGACGGCAACGAAATGTATTTCCGTGAGGAAATGGTTATCCCCGTTGGTGAAAAGAGCTTTGCGGTTCTTTCCGCTTTGGACGCTGACGACTGCGGCTGCGAAGATGAAGAATGCCACTGCCATGATGAAGAAGACGATGACGAGGACAATGTAATCATTGCCCGCATTGACTTTGACGAAGACGGCAACGAAATTTATCTTGGGCCTACCGACGAGGAGTTTGAAGAAGTTAAAGCGGCTTACGAAAAACTCGTTGCCGAATGGGACGAAGAATAATAAACTGCCTGCCGGACCTCTGGTCCGGCATTTTTAAAGTACGAATGTTTAGGGGCGGCGTAGCATGAGAAAAATATTACCGTTTTTTATGAGCACTTTGCTGGTAATATTTGTAGCATCTTACTGGGTTTTAAATTATACGGGCAACAATGCCGATTTAGCCGACGGCAAAACCTATGTTATTACGGTAGAAAACGGCATGACGGCGGCAGACATTGCCAATATGCTGCACAGGCAGAAACTTATTAAACGCCCTGAAAGCTTCAGGCTGGAAGCGCGTTTTATGGGTTTGGAAGGCAAATTGCAGGCCGGAAGCTACGAAATTGAAGCAGGAAAATCAAACGGCGAAATTATAGATATTCTGGCGCGCGGGCAGGTTAAAACCGTAAGCTTTACCGTGCCAGAAGGCTACACGGTAGAAAAAACAGCAGCCAAACTGGAGGCGGAAGGGCTTGGCGATGCGGAAAAATTTAAAGAAGCCGCACGCAACTACACTCCGTATAAATATATGGAAACCAATAATGCCGATGTAAAATACAAGGCAGAAGGCTTTATTTTCCCTTCAACCTACCAGTTTAACGACAGCATGACGGAAAAAGACATGCTTGCCATGATGGTTAAGGAGTTTAACACGCAGATTAACCACGAAAAAATCGGCGAAGCGGCAGAAAAAACCAAAATGTCCATTCACGATATAGTAACCATTGCTTCAATGGTGGAGCTGGAAGCCGTTTTTAAAGAAGAACAGCCGCGCATTGCCGGTGTTTTTCTGCGCCGCTTGAAAATTTACATGCCCATTCAGTCGGATACAACCATTCAATATATACTGGGCGGAGAACAGAAGGCCGAAATCACTATTGCCGATACGCGCATTGAAAATCCGTACAACACATATGTTAACTCCGGTCTGCCGCCGGGACCGGTTGGCAGCCCCGGCATGGACGCCATTAAAGCCGTGCTGAACCCGGAAAATACGGATTATTTATACTTTGTGGCCGAAAAAGACGGGCACCACCGTTTTACGCGCACTTACGAAGAACATTTACAGGCGATAGAAGATATTCACGGTCCGCAGTAAGGAAGGAACATGACAAGAAAATTTGTTAAGCCGGAGCTTTTGGCGCCGGCAGGAAATATGGAAAAGTGCAAAATGGCGCTGCGCTACGGTGCGGATGCCGTTTACCTGGGCGGCAAAATGTTTGGCCTGCGCGCTTTTGCCAATAATTTTGAAATTGACGAAATTAAAGAAGCGGCAGACTTTGCCCATTCTTTAGGCAAAAAGGTTTATGTAACCGTAAATATTTTTGCGCATAACAGCGATATTGAAAAACTGCCGGAATACTTGCAAGAACTGCAAAAGGCCGGTGCGGACGCGCTTTTGATAAGCGACCTTGGCGTATGGCAGACGGCGCGGCGTGTTGTGCCCGGCATGCCGCTGCACGTAAGCACGCAGGCTAACACCACCAACTGGGCAAGCGTGCAGGCATGGCATGATTTGGGCGCGGAACGCGTAGTGCTGGCGCGCGAACTTTCACTGGAAGAAATTGCGCAAATCGGCGCAAAAACCACTGTGGAACTGGAAGCCTTTGTACACGGCGCAATGTGCATATCTTACAGCGGACGCTGCCTTTTAAGCAGCTACCTTACGGGGCGCGACGGCAACCGCGGCGCATGTGCGCAGGCCTGCCGCTGGGAATACACCCTGCACGAAAAGAACCGCCCCGGCGAAAGCTACGATATTGAAGAAGACGGGCACGGCACCTATGTAATGAACAGCAAGGATTTATGCCTTATTGCGCGCATACCGCAGCTTGTTAAAGCAGGTATTTGCAGCTTGAAAATTGAAGGCCGCATGAAAAGCGTGCATTATGTGGCAACCGTGGCCAGCGTGTACCGCAAGGCGATTGACGCTTACATGAAAGACCCGGAAGGCTACAAAGTGCTGCCTGAGTGGATTGAAGAACTGAACAAGGTATCGCACCGCCCTTATACCGAAGGCTTTGCCTTTGGCACTCCCGGCGCGGATGCGCAGGTTTACACCACCAGCAGCTACGAACAGACGCACGATTTTGTAGGCATTGTTTTAAGCTACGATAAAGCAAATAAAAAAGCGCTGATTGAGCAGCGCAACAACGTAAAAAACGGCGAAAAGCTGGAACTTTTAATGACGGACGGCACCTTAATGCCGCTGGAACTTAAAAATATGCAGGACGAAGAAGGCACGCCCATCGAATGTGCGCCGCACGCACGCCAGCACTTTTGGATTGACTGTGCTGCGGAGCTTCTGCCAGATTCGCTGCTGCGGAGGAAAATTATATGAGCGACGACCGAAGTATTATCTATCTGCGCGTGGCGCCGGAACGCATTGCCGACGTAAACTGGATTATGGAAGGCTACGAACACCTGGCGCTTGTTACAACCGAAGACCCGCGTGAAGGCGTGGTTAAACTTTTAGGCACGCCCGATACCTACAACGATGTAATGGAAATAATTGAAAACATGCCCTTTACGGTAGAAATTCTGGAAGGCGAGCCGGTTTTATAGTGACAGCAGGCAGTATTTATGATAAAATATAATGGTATTATTGTTTAGGAAAGACTGGTGGAGTGGAAATGATGCAGCGTTTGGGCAGGTTTTTAAGCCTGATGGCAAAAAACGGGCTTGACTGCGTTATTGTGAAGGATATACCGACAATCCGCTATCTGTCAGGCTTCCGCGGCGACAGCAGCCTGCTTTATGTTGACGCCAAAAGCACGGTTTTAATAACCGACGGGCGCTATACCACGCAGGCAGAAGGCGAAGTGCAGCATTACTGCCGTGTATTTACCTACACCGGCGATATCTGGCAGGCAGCGGCGGATTTTGCCAAGGCGCATACCAAAATAGGTTTTGACGGCGCAGCTTACAGCTATAACGATTACATGAGCCTTAAAGAGGCAGTAAGCGGCAAAGAACTTTTAAACATTGATTTAAAGTATCTGCGCATGGTTAAAGACGAACGCGAACTGAACCTGATGTGGAAAGCCTTTAAAATTGCCGACCAGGCGTTTTTAAAACTGCTGCCGGAAATTAAACCCGGCATGACGGAAAAAGCGCTGGCTGCAAGGCTTGAATACTATATGAGCAGTATGGGCAGCGAAAAACCTTCGTTTGATACGATTATCGCCTCTGGCGCGCGCAGCGCTCTGCCGCACGGCATGGCAAGCGATAAACAGATTGAAATAGGCGATTTTATTACCTTCGACTTTGGCGCTGTGTACGACGGTTACCATTCTGACATGACAAGAACGGTTGTGCTCGGCATGGCCAATTCGTGGCACAAGGAAATTTACACCATAGTTGAAGAAGCCCAGTGGCGCGGTTTAAAAAGCGCAAAGCCCGGCATGACGGGCGCGGAGCTTGACGCGATTGTAAGAGAATACATTACCTCGCGCGGCTACGGCGAAAACTACGTGCACGGGCTGGGGCACGGCGTGGGCCTTGAAATTCACGAAATGCCCAATATCAACAAACGCGGTACTGATGTTGTGCTGGAGCCCGGCATGACATTCAGCATAGAACCAGGTATTTACATTCCCGGCAAGGGCGGTGTACGTATCGAAGACACGGTTGTATTGACGGATGACGGCGCTAAAGTGCTGTGCGGCGTTAAAAAGCAACTGATGGAAATTGTTTAATTTTAAATAAACAGGAGGAGCATTTATGATTTCAACCAACGAATTTAAAACCAACGTAACTGTTACCATCGATGGCGACGCATGGCAGGTTGTAGAATTCCAGCATGTAAAACCGGGCAAAGGCGCAGCTTTTGTACGTGCTAAAATGCGCAACATGTGCACCGGTGCCGTTGTAGAACGCACCTTCAACGCAGGCGAACGTCTGCCGAAAGCACATATCGACCGCCGCGCAATGCAGTATCTGTATGAATCCGACGGCAACTATGTATTCATGGACAACGAAACCTACGAACAGTCCGAACTTACCAAAGAACAGCTTGGCAATGCCATCAACTTCCTTAAAGAAAACATGGATGCCAAAATTATGATTTACAACGGCCGCGTTATCGGCGTTGACCTGCCGAACACCGTTGAACTGACTGTTGTTAAAACCGACCCGGGCATCCGCGGCGATACGGCTACCGGCGGCAGCAAACCCGCAACCATGGACACCGGCTATGTTGTTAAAGTACCTCTGTTCATTAACGAAGGCGACGTACTCAACATTGATACCCGTACCGGCGAATACATTTCCCGCGCATAATATAACTGAGCGCCGATTATAAAATTTATAATTACGCAAAAGAGCTGAACGTTATGTTCAGCTCTTTTTTTGTACATACAGCAAACTGTAAAATTGCTTATAAGTTATAGTAATAAATTACCGCTTATGCTATGATTAAATTATAAAAGGTTAGTTAAGCCATAATTAAACAGGTGGTGGCGTGTTATGGATAAAATTAAAAGCATACTTCGTTTTTTGCCGGTGTTTATATTTATTGTTGCTGTAATTGCACTTTTTAACAGTTACGGAGATATGCAGAAGGTGCGCCCGGCTGATGAGTATAAGGATATGGGCGTTTACACGTTTTACCCGCAAAGGGTAATACCTCTGCAAAAAGAAACCAATTTTAGCGGCAAAATGAAAAGAAGAAACCCAACAACTACCGTTTATGCCGTAGATTACTGGACGGAAGAAAACAGGAAAAATAAACTGGCGGCAGCAGCCGAAAAGATGCCGGAGCCTGAAAACTGGCGTGAAAAAATTGAACAGGGCAAAAAGTTAAGAGATAAGCTGCGTTTTGTGAACGAGTATAATTATATCCTTGAAAAAGGCGGCATTGAAAGCAGCGCCCAACAAATTGTGGATGAAGGAAAAACTGTTGAACGCCGCGTGCTTTATATACCGGAAGAAAAATCATATATTACTGTTGAAAAAGATATGACAGCAGAAGATTATGTAGACGAACAGATTGGTTTCAACAAAAAAGTTGCTATGGCGGCACTTACCTATATTGTGGCGTTTGCCGCATACTATGCCGTAAAATATTTTGCTAAGTCAAAATGACGCCATTAAAACGTTTTATAACTGCCTTTAAAACATAATTTTTATAAAAAAACAACCGGAAGCATTATACTGTGCCGCCGGTTGTTTTTGCTTATATTTTTGTTTTATAAAGTTAGAAAGTATACGTTGCCTGTACGTTAAAGCTGCCGCCCTGACGTTCGCCTGCGTAGCCGCGCATATTAAGGTCAAAGCTCCACGGACTGTCGGGCGTGG
>OHQQ01000762.1_pt1 | contig 18273 bp, 15 predicted proteins | sample 1578211 | NCBI WGS metagenome assembly OHQQ01 (sample SAMEA3879539, study PRJEB24766) | human gut metagenome | biome: human-associated habitat; feature: feces | place: USA | collected 1985/1987
AGAAATCCTGCTTCGACAAACCTTCAAAATTCAACGCACACTCGTGAATTTCTCGCACAGACACGAAAAAACACGAAACGGATTTTGAGTCCCCCTCGTCTGCCATTCCGACACACCGGCGTATGTAGAACGGTATTATTATAGCGGATTTTCCGTTCAAAATCAAGACGCTATTCCCTTTTGCAGAAAAAAGAATTTTTCGCCTTCCCTTTCCGGGGATTCCGTGGTATCCTTACAGCAAAAAAAGAGCCTGGAGGTTCCCTATGAATCACACGTTTTCTGCTCCCGTTACCGCTGCACAGCGTCAGCGGGACACTCTGCTGGGCGCGCTGGTGGGGCTGGCGCGTTCCACGGTCAATGAACCCAAAACGGAGGACACTGACCGCATACTGGCTGCCGGTCTGCGGCTGGCGGCTGACCCCGAGGCCACTGAGAGCGCGCTGCTCCGGATGACTGACATCGTTGAAGCCGAGAAGCACCGGGTGGCTCCCAACTGCGCTTCCTGTGCCATGCCCTGCGGAAACACCAGCAATTATGACCTTGCCCGTTTGTGGGGCGCACCCGCAGAAATTTGTGCCCTGAAAGTTCGACTGCTTTCTGCGGTCTGCGTCCTTGCCGGACAAAAAACGACGGCACAAATCCAGAAGGAGATCTGCGATGATTTATTTGTGCTGGCAGAGGACTGGGACACCGAACTGCTGCTGTCCATCGTCACACGGGCCGAGGGACTGTGCGTCCAGTAACTTTTCCAGAAACAAAAAAGCATTTCCTGCCTGAAAACGAACCTTTTTTCACAAAACCTCTTTACAAATGCGCCGCAAAAAACTATTATATAGTTATATGTTGCTGTTTGATGCAAAGTTTTTCTACCGGTGCATTCCGGTATTATTCCCACACGCAAAACGATATGAGAAAGAAGGTAGAATCCATGTCAGTGAAAAAGCCTGTCGTTCCTGCCGCTGCAGAAGCTCCCGCAGCCGAGGCAAAGCCCGCACGCAAGACCGCAAAGTCCGCTGTCAAAACGGAGAAAGCTCCCAAAACGGAAAAGACCGCCCACAAGGGCCGTCCCCCGCTTTCCCCTGAGATCTACGTTGAATTTGCCGGCAAGCAGTATAACATCACCGATCTTGTGGACCGCGCCAAGGCCGATTACCGCCTGACCCACAAGGTGGGCGTGCAGTCCTGCAAGATCTACGTCAAGCCTGAGGAAGAGGCCGCCTACTATGTCGTCAACAAGGTCGGCGGCAAGCTGCCTCTGTAAAGGCTGCGTTTCTGTTTTTCACCGCACAGAAAAAGACCAGAGCTGTTCTGCCAGTGGCAGTTCAGTTCTGGTCTTTTGTTTTACAATGTTACAAACCCATACGCTCTTCCCTGACGCGGAACGCGGGGTCTTACTTCAGGAACTTGTGCACGGCGCGGGCCACGATGCCGCCCAGGATGCCGGAGACGAGGAACTCAGCCACGCCCTGGACACCAACCAGCAGCACAACGAACATCAGGGGGTTGGCAGCGCCCTTAACGGACACCAGGTTCTGGACATAGTCGCAGTTGTAGAACGCCAGCACGATATAGCCCATGAAGAACAGAGTGTTCAGGGCCGGAGCGCACATAGCGCTGACGATATAGCTCCAGGTGCGGCTCTTGTCCAGCTTGCTCAGGCCGTTGAAGATCAGGCCCACACACACGCCCATCAGCACACGCATGCCCACGCAGAGGATAAAGGTGTTGACAGGGCTGACCTGGAACAGAGCGCCGGTCATGGCGGAAGCACCGGTAACGGCATCATAGAAGCTCACCGCGCCGAACACGCCGCCCAGCACAGCACCGGCCACAGGGCCCATGGTGATGGCACCCACCGCAATGGGCAGGGTCAGGAAGCTCATGTAAAGCGGGCCCATGGGCACACTGCCCAGGCCGATGGCCTTCATTACAAGTTCGATGGCGACCAGCAGTGCCAGTCGGGTGAGAGTGCGAAGATCGTTGTTTTTCATAATTCAGTTTTCCTCCTGCTGCCGTTCCGCCCTATACGTCGGATACGGCGCAAATCTGGTTTTTTCTGTCAGGGAATCTATAAATAAGCGGGCAAGCCCACCTTATTTATCACAGGGAAATTTGATGCCGGCGCTCCGCCGGGCCACGGTCAGCACACGGCTGACGGCCACGGAGGTATCCAGCATCCGGCTGCACAGCTCCTGGTCACCGCCCTCGATGGCCCTGGCAAAGGCGTGGAACTCCGCCGCCTGCCGGGGCCTGCCGCCGTTCAGGTTGAAGTGCTCTTCCTTGCCCTGATTGGGGTGGAAGGTCACGCCGCCGCACCAGTTGGCCGTGGATTTCTGCAGGATATAGCCCTTTGTGCCCTGGATGACATACCGGGCAGGCGCACCGCAGTCCTTGGCGGCCATGCTGACTGCCTTGAAGCTGTTGTACTCCATGGTCAGGATACCGCTGGTGTCGATGCCGCGCTCCATGTTGGGCAGGTAGTGCACCTGATTCGGCTCACCGAACAGGCCCACGATATAGCTGATGTTGTAGACATTCAGATCCATCAGGGCACCGCCCGCACACTCCGGGTCAAAGGAGACCGGCGTTTCCCCGGCACAGAAGGCATCGTAGCGGCTGGAATACTGGCTGAAATTGCACTGCACCAGCTTCACCCTGCCGATGCGGGGCAGCAGCTCCCGGATCTTGTTGTAGTTTTCGAGGTACTGGGTGGTCATGGCCTCAAACAGGAACACCTTTTTGCGGCGGGCCAGCGCCGCCAGCTCCTCGGTCTGGGCAGCGGTGCAGGCCATGGGCTTTTCCACTATGACATGCTTCCCCGCTTCCAGCGCCACCTTGGCATAGCGGTAATGCTGCAGGTTGGGCACGGCCAGATAGATCACATCCACCCACTGCAATAATTCAAAATAGTTCGTGGTGTGCTGGGGAATGCCGTACTGTTCGCACATCTCGTCGGCCACCGGCGCACTGCGCTGGGTGCTGCAGAGCGCCTGCACCGTAAAGGGGCAGTCCGGCCCTGCCAGCCAGGGCAGAAACTCCCGCACGATCATCCCCGTGCCCAGGATCCCTAGTTTCATTGTTCTCTCCATCCTGTTTCGTCGTCAGCCGTTTTTGTTCTTCTCCTCGCGGCGTTCCCGGCGCTGGGAGCGGGGACGGCGGCCCCGGCGGAAATTGTTGTTCGGGTTCCGCCGCCTGCCCCCGGCGGCATAGTGCGGCTGAGGTGCGTTCATCTGGTACAGCAGTGCCAGCCCCTTCAGCAGCAACTCCGGGTCGTAGGTCAGCGGATGGCGGCAGAGCGGCGTGACATACTTTGCCAGCCCGCCCGTGACCACCAGGGTGGCCGGGCGGCCCAGCTCTTCCTCAATGCGCTGGGTGATGCCGTCCAGCAGGACTGCCGTGCCCAGCACAGAGCCCGAAAGCATACAGCTCTCAGTGTTCACACCAATGGCTGCTTTGGGGGAGCTCAGCCGCACCTGCGGCAGCTGGGCACAGCGCTCCCCCAGAGCCCGCAGGCCGGTGGAAAGCCCCGGGCAAATCACACCGCCCCGGAATACCCTGTTCTCATCCACAACATTAAATGTAGTGGCAGTGCCCAGATCCACAGTGATGACCGGCAGCGGGAAGTTCGCCGCAGCGTAAGCGGCATCCACCAGCCGGTCCTTGCCCACGGCATGGGGGTCAGGCACCCCCATGGTCAGGCCTGTGCGGATCTCCGGCGAAACGATGACCGGCTTTTTGCCGGTGTAATAGCGGGCGCACTCAGCCAGTGCCCCGGTGATCTGGGGCACTACGCTGGTCAGCACCGCGCCCTCGAACCGGATGGGCTTTTCCGGGTGGCGGCGGTGAGCAAACACCTTTTCCATTTCAATGCGGTATTCCGCGGCGGTACGGGTGCGCACCGTATCCATGTGGGCCACAAAGCATACACGTCCGTCCTTGATGCCGCCCAGGGCGACGGTGGTGTTGCCTATATCAATGGCTAAGATCATATTTTACCTTTCCTGCAAAACCTCTCAGGCGCTTTGCTCCGGCTCCCCTGCCAGAGGAGCCGGGTGGCTTGCCTCTCCCGGCAGGAGCGGCGGCAAAGACGCAGACCTTGACGGAGAGGTTTTATTCTAAGTCAAGCTATTTTACCGCATTTTTGCGCCGGATACAAGACCCAACCGAAAGATTTTGTTGTGCTGGCGGTGATTTTGGATTATACTAAAGAGGCAAACCCGCAAAACAGGAGGTTTTTTGGATGGATCTGCAGGGCAAATGCGTCCTTTTGGGCGTTACCGGCGGCATTGCCGCCTATAAAATGGCAAATGTGGCCAGCGCACTCAAAAAGCTGGGGGCGGACGTGGAGGTCATTATGACCGAGAACGCCACCCATTTCATCACCCCTCTCGTCTTTGAAACGCTGACCGGCCACAAATGCATGGTGGACACCTTCGACCGCGATTTCAAGTTCGAGGTCACCCACATCTCGCTGGCCAAAAAGGCGGATGTCGTTCTGGTGGCACCGGCCACGGCCAACGTCATTGCCAAAATGGCCCACGGCATTGCCGATGATATGCTCACCACCGTGGTGCTTGCGGCCAAATGCCCCAAGTTGGTCAGCCCGGCCATGAACACCGGGATGCTGGAAAACCCCATCACGCAGGACAACCTCAGAACGCTGGAGCACTACGGCTTCACGGTCATCCCCTCTGAGAGCGGGGTGCTGGCCTGCAAGGATGTGGGCAGCGGCCGCCTGCCCAAGGAGGATGTGCTCATCGAGTACATCCTGCACACCATCGCCCGGCCCAAGGATCTGGCCGGTGTCCGCATCGCTGTGACCGCCGGGCCCACGCAGGAGCCGCTGGACCCCGTGCGCTACCTGACCAACCACTCCACCGGCAAGATGGGCTATGCCATCGCCCGGGCCGCCGCCATGCGGGGAGCAGAGGTCATCCTCATCCACGGCCACACCGACCTGCCGCCGGTCCGCTTCGCCACCGATGTTCCCATTACCACGGCGCAGGATATGTACGATGCCGTGACCAGCCGCTTTGAGGAGATGGACGTGCTGGTGATGGCTGCCGCCGTGGCCGACTACCGCCCCGTGACGGTGGCAAGCGACAAGATCAAGAAAAAGGACGGCGACCTCTCCATCCCCGTGGAGCGCACCGCCGACATTCTGGGTACCATCGGCCCGAAAAAGACCCACCAGTTCCTCTGCGGTTTTTCCATGGAGACCCGGGATATGGTGGAAAACTCCACGGCCAAGCTGACCCGGAAGAATCTGGACATGGTGGTAGCCAACAACCTGAAGGTCGCCGGGGCCGGTTTTGGGGTGGACACCAACGTGGTCACCTTCATCACCCCCGACGGCACCCGGGAGCTGCCCCTGATGAGCAAGGCCGATGTGGCCGATGCCATTCTGGATGAGATTTTGAAGCGCAGAGGTTTATAAAAACTTTTATCCCTCTCCGTCAACCCGGCGGAGAGGGTTGTTTTTGTAAGAAAAACGTTCACTTTACCCGGCTTTTACAAAAACATTTTTCAAAATCCGAGCAAATCACTTTCCAAAAGTGCAATTTTGATGTATTCTATTCCTATCCGTTGTTCAGGTCCACTGTCCGCGGAGGAACCACAAACGAAAGAGAGGTGCGCACAGATATGCTGAAATATCTGGCAAAACGCATCGGGCGTTCCATCCTGACGCTGTTCGTCATTGTAACGCTCGTGTTCTGCCTGCTGCGGCTGATGCCGGTGGAAGGCTACTTTGCAAACTACGAAAAAATGACCGAGGCCCAGATCCAGGCGGGCCTGCAGTCCATGGGCCTGCTGGACCCGCTGCCGGTGCAGATCGGCCGCTTCTGGTGGAATGCCCTCCACGGCGACCTGGGCGTGAGCCATATTTATAAGGTAAATGCCTCGGTCACCGGCATCCTGGCCAAGAAGCTGCCCATCTCCATCCAGATGGGCGTGTTTGCCATGCTGCTGAGCCTGGTCATCGGCATTCCCATGGGCCTGCTGATGGGCCGGTTCAAGAACCGCTGGCCGGATAAGATCGGCACCGCCATCATCGTGCTCATTCAGGCCGTGCCTGCCGCCGTGTATTACCTTTATATTCAGATGTACGGCACCACCGCCCTGGGCGTGGGCCTGCTGTTTGATGCCTCCGACTGGCGGTACTGGGTGCTGCCGGTCTGCTCCATGAGCCTGGGCAACGTGGCATTCTACGCCATGTGGCTGCGCCGCTACATGGTGGACGAGAGCAACAAGGATTACGTCCGGCTGGCACTGGCCAAGGGCGTGAGCGAGAGCAACATCGCCCTGCGCCACATCTTCCGCAACGCCATGGTGCCGCTGGTGCAGTATATTCCCTCTGCCTTCCTGAACACTGTGGTCGGCTCCATCTACATTGAGAGCCTGTATTCCATCCCTGGCATGGGCGGCCTGCTGGTCACCTGCGTCCAGCGCCACGACAACACCATGGTGCAGGGCATCGTGCTGCTGTACGCCTGCGTGGGCATCATCGGCCTGATCCTGGGCGATCTGCTCATGGTGCTCATCGATCCCCGCATCAACTTTGGCAAGAAAGAAGGTGGCCGATAATGCTGTTCCACATGAAAGATCACAAGGCAGCTGTTCTGGAAAACGACCTGAACAAGCTGCAGAAGGACGGCCCTGCCGCTTGGGCCGACCTGCCCGAGGACGAGCTGTTTACCCCCGCCGGGTTCAGCGAGGAGCGCGCCGAGGCCACCTCCTACTCCAATTACAGCTATTGGGGCAGCACCTTCCGTGCTTTCTTCAAGAATAAGATCGCCGTGGCCCTGCTCATTGCACTGGTGTTCGTGGTGGGCTTTGCCTTTTTGCAGCCCTATCTGCCCGGTCAGGCAGATCCCAATCTCTGCCAGGTAGACTCTACCACCGGCATCCAGTTCCGCAATATCGCCCCCGGGGAAGAGGGCTTTATCTGGGGTTCCAACGCCATCGGCCAGGACCTGTGGGCCCGCATCTGGGCCGGCGCACGCACCAGTCTGACCATCGCCTTCTTCGTGGCCCTCATCGAGGCCGTGGTGGGCATTACGGTGGGCGTGCTCTGGGGCTATGTCCGCCAGCTCGATTTCTTCTTCACCGAGCTGTACAACATCTGCGATAACATCCCCTCCACCATCATCCTGATCCTGATCTCCTATGTTGCATCCCCCAGCATCCAGACCCTGATCCTGGGCATGTCCATCACGGGCTGGATCGCCATGGCGCGCTTTATCCGCAACCAGATCCTGATCATCCGCGACCGTGATTACAACGTGGCTTCCCGCTGCATCGGCACCCCCATCCGCCGCATCGTGCTGCGCAACCTGCTGCCCTATCTGGTATCGGTCATCATGCTGCGCATGGCCCTGACCATCCCTGCCGCCATCGGCAGCGAGGTGTTCATCACCTATATCGGCCTGGGCCTTTCTGTGGAAACGCCCTCTCTGGGCAACCTGATCAACGACGGCCGCAAGGTAATGATGCAGGCGGGCCTGCGGTACCAGCTGCTCTACCCCACCATCATCCTGAGCTTTGTCACCATTGCGTTCTACCTCATCGGCAACGCCTTCTCGGACGCTGCCGACCCGAAGAACCACCTGCAGTAAGGAGGGACAGAAGATGGAAAAAAATCAGCTCATCCTTTCTGTAAAGGACCTCAACATCAAATTCAACCTGCGCGGCAAGGTGCTGCATGCCATCCGCGGCATCGACCTGGACATCTACCACGGCGAAGTCCTTGCCATCGTGGGCGAATCCGGCTCCGGCAAGAGCGTGTTCACCAAGAGCTTCATGGGCCTGCTGGATGCCAACGGCTCCATCACCTCGGGCACCATTGATTATTACGGTGCCGATGACGGCAAGCCCATCCGCCTTTCCGACCTGAAAAAGGAGAAGGACTGGCTGAAGGTCCGGGGCCATGAGATCGCCATGATCATGCAGGACCCCATGACCAGCCTGAACCCCCTGAAGACCATCGGCGACCAGATCATGGAAGCCGTGGAGCTGCACCAGCATCTCAAGGGCAAGGCCGCCCGGGAAAAGACCCTTGAATACCTGCGGGACGTGGGCATTGCTGACCCCGAGGTGCGCTTTGCGCAGTATCCCCACGAGTTTTCGGGCGGTATGCGCCAGCGCGTCGTCATTGCCATTGCGGTAGCCTGCAACCCGCAGATCCTGATCTGCGACGAGCCCACCACCGCACTGGATGTGACCATTCAGGCCCAGATCCTGCAGCTGCTCAAGGAGATGCAGGTCAAGTACAACCTGACCATCGTTCTCATCACCCACGATCTGGGCGTGGTGGCCAACATCGCCGACCGGGTGGCCGTCATGTACGCGGGCGACATCGTGGAGATCGGCACCTCCGATGAGATCTACTACGACCCCCGCCACCCCTACACCTGGGCGCTGCTGTCCAGTATGCCCCAGATGGGCATCAAGGGCGAGGATCTGTTCAACATTCAGGGTACGCCCCCGAATCTGTTCACCGAGATCCACGGCGATGCCTTTGCGCCCCGCAACCCCCAGGCGCTGAAGATCGACTTTGTCAAGCGCCCGCCCTACTTTGCGGTCAGCCCCACCCACAAGGCCAAGACCTGGCTGCTGGACCCCCGGGCCCCCAAGGTGGAGCCGCCTGCCGCCGTCAAACTGTTGAAAGAGGAGGGGATGCAGGATGCCTGAAAATCGTGACATTCGCGTTTGCGAAGCAGCGAATACCCCAGTGGAGTGTTCGAGCGAAAAAAAGGTCTTGCGCCAGCAAGATGGAGAGGCCTCGCCCCGGCAGGTCCTGCTTGAGGTCAAGGACCTCGAGGTGACCTACGGCTCCGGCCGCAAGGCCTTCAAGGCCGTGAACCGTGCCAACTTTGAAATTTACAAGGGCGAGACCTTTGGTCTGGTGGGCGAATCCGGCTCCGGCAAGACCACCATCGGCCGCGCCATCATGCGCATCCTGCCCACCTCGGGCGGCGAGATCCTGTACAAGGGCCAGAAGATCAACGGCAAGATCTCCCGCCAGCTGGACCAGCAGGTCATCAAGGAGATCCAGATGATCTTCCAGGACCCGCAGTCCTCCCTGAACGAGCGCGCCAAGGTCAGCTACATCGTGGGCGAGGGCCTGCAGAATGTCCGGCCCGACCTGACCGCCGCCCAGCGGGAGGAGAAGGTCCGGCAGGCACTGCTGGATGTGGGCCTGCTGCCTGAATTCGCCTCCCGCTTCCCGCATGAGTTCTCCGGCGGCCAGCGCCAGCGCATCGGCATTGCCCGCGCCCTGATCGTGGAGCCTGAGTTCATCATTGCCGACGAGCCCATCTCGGCTCTGGATATGTCCATCCGCGCCCAGGTGCTCAACCTGCTGCGCCATCTGCAGAAGGAGCGCGGCATCACCTACCTGTTCATCGCCCACGACCTCTCGGTCATGCGGTACATTTCGGACCGCATCGCCGTTATCCACAAGGGCGATATCGTGGAGCTGGCCGATGCGGAGGAGCTGGTGACCCATGCCATCCACCCCTACACCCGCAGCCTGCTCTCCGCCATCCCCATGCCCAACCCCAGGCTGGAACGGAAGAAAAAGCTGCTGGTCTACGACCCCGCCATGCACGATTACACGCAGGAGGCTCCCCAGTGGCGGGAGCTGCGCCCCAGCCACTGGGTGCTCTGCAGCGAGCAGGAGACCAAAGACTGGCTGGCTGAAATGTAAACTTTCTCTTGCGTTTTTTGACAAAGTTCGCCCTTTGTTTCTTGACATTTCCACCCTGCTCTACTACAATAGCTCTTGTACGTATTGTGTTGTTTTTAACAAACGGACGAAATTTAAGACCCTGTTGAATCCGGCTGCCCCGGCTGCGGGTGCAGTGACTGCTCAAAGGACAAAGGACAATTTATGACAACATCCAACACCCCGACCTATGCTTCCCAGGCACGCCCCTGGCTGAAATTCTACGATCAGAAGTACATTGACCAGACCATGCCCGCCTGCACGGCGTTTGAGCTCGTCTGCCGGCAGAACAAGAACCGGCTGGGCGAGACCGCACTGGAATACTATGGCCGCAAGTTCACCTACGCTGATTTTATCGTCAACGTCAAAAAGACGGCAGCAGCCCTGCGGGCCGCGGGCCTGAAAAAGGGCGATATCGCCACGGTGGTCAGCGTGATGACCCCGGAGATCATCTTTGCGTTCTATGCCGCCGACATGATCGGCGCGACTCTGAACCTGGTGGATCCCCGTTACAGTGTGGAGGGCATCCGTGAGTACATTGAAGAGGTGGATTCCCACCTGCTGATCTGCCTGAATGTGGTGTATGAGCGCTGCCATCAGGCTGCCAAGCGCACCCATGTGGAGCATGTGGTGGTGCTCTCCCCGGCCGATTCCCTGCCGCTGCCTCTGGCGCTGGGTTACAAGGTCAAGAATCTCGACAAGAACAAGTACCATTCCAACGTCATCCACTGGAAGCAGTTCCTTGCTGCCGGGAAGGACGAGAGCATTGCCGCAGAACCCTATGACCCGGAGCACGCCTGCGTGGTGGTGCACACCGGCGGCACCACCGGCTCCCCCAAGGGCGTAATGCTGACCGATAACAACTTCAACGGCATTGCCATGCAGTTCTCCGCCTGCGACACGCTGTTTTCCAAGGGTCAGTCCCTGCTGAACATCATGCCCCCCTTCATTGCCTACGGCTTTGCCTGCGGCGTACATCTGCCGCTGACGCTGGGCATCAAGGTGGTTATCATCCCCAACCTCGACTCCAATAAGCTGGGCAGCCTGATCTGGAAATACAAGCCCGAACACATGTTCGGCGTGCCCTCCCACTACCAGCAGCTGGCTGTTGACCCCAAGCTCCAGAACAAGGATCTCTCCTTCATCCGCAACTATGCCGCGGGCGGCGATGCCATCGCCCGGGGTGCCGAACAGACGGTCAACGACTTCCTGGCCGCTCACAACGTGGAATTCCCCATCGCCAAGGGCTATGGCATGACCGAGGCATCCTCTGCTGCCACCGCTGCTGCTGGTCGGAACAACAAGCCCGGCAGTGTGGGCCTGCCACTGGTCAACACGCTGGTGTCCGCCTTTGAGCCGGGCACCGACACGGAGCTGCCCATCGGTCAGCGGGGTGAGCTGTGCATCTCCGGCCCCGGCGTTATGAAGGGCTATTACAACAAGCCTGCCGAGACCGCCGCCATCCTGCGCACCCATGCAGATGGCCGGGTCTGGGTGCATACCGGTGACATCGGCTATCTGGACGAGGACGGCTTCGTCTATCTGGACAGCCGGATCAAGCGGCTCATCATCCGCCACGATGGCTTCAAGGTGTTCCCCTCCATGATTGAAAATGTGGTCAGCCAGCATCCCGCCGTGCATCAGTGCTCTGTGGTGGGCTGCGCCGACAAGGATCATGTGCAGGGCCGCCTGCCTTTTGTCTATCTGGTGCTTGACCCTGCGGTTCCCGCGGCCAAGCGCAAGCAGATCATCAAGGAGCTGCGCCAGCTCTGCATTGAGGAGCTGCCCGAATATGTCCAGCCCGTGGGGTACAAGATCATCCCCGAAATGCCCCTGACGCTGGCCGCTAAATTTGATTATCGCAAGCTGGAAGAAGAGATCACTCCCCGCGATTATTAAGCAGAATAATACACATTGGAAAGGATTCGTGACGACACCATGAAAAAGAAACTGATTGGCCTGGCCCTTTCGGCCGCCATGCTGTTCTCTGTCCTGAGCGTTCCGGCCTTTGCAGCCGCCCCGGAAGAGAGCGCAGACCCCGCTCTGACCACTGAACAGACCGCTGCAGAGGAGGAGAACTGTTTCTTCACCTCCAGCAGCACCGAAGAAGAGAAGGAGCCCAACTCCATCACCTATGTTGCCCTGGGCGACAGCATCTGCGCCGGCATCGGCCTGACTACCGTTCAATATGCACATAACTTGATGGGCGTGGACGTTTCCTTCAACTTCAAGGGTTACCCCGAGGCCTGCTATGTGGGTCAGGTGGGCAAAAGCCTGAACCTCGACCGGGATCATGCCATCAACCTTGGCCTGCCCGGCGTGATGAGCAAGGATATGCTGGAGCTGGTCAAGACCGGCACCATGGCCGAGATGAACACCCTCTCCGGCTGCCAGTACAATTACCCCGAGTTTGTAGATTACATCAAAAGTGCCGATGTCATCTCCATCCAGCTGGGCTCCAATGATGCTTTTGTGCCCACCGTGGTCTCTTTTGGTGAGGCCACCAACTGGAAAAGTGAGGACCTGGCTTCCATCGTGCTCAGCGGCAACCTGCGCGGCAACAGCAAGGAAACCGAGGACGCACTGAACGAGAGCCTGAAAAAGCTCAGCCTGACCCGCAGCGAGAAGGATGCCGTCTGGAACCTGTTCTTCTCCGGCATGAACAAGATCTGCGAGAACGCTTATCCCGAAAGCAGCAGCAACCTGCGCCAGATCGTGGCAACCGTCAAGGAGCTGAACCCTGATGCCCAGATCCTGATCATCGGTGCTACCAACCCCGTGCCCCTGCTGCCCAGCTGGAGCGAATACTTCAGCAAGCTGAACAACTACGAAAAGCAGCTGGCCGATGTTTACGGTGCCACCTACGTTTCCATCCCCTTTGCTCAGACTGAGCTGGATGGCCACCCCACCGTCTCCGGCCACAAGTACATCGCCGACAAGATCGTCAAGGCCATCGAGGCCCAGCAGTAAAATGAAAGAGGAACAACCCTCTCAATCAAAGCCTGCGGCTTTGCCAGCTCCCCCGAAAGGGGGAGCTTTTTTGATGCCGTAAAGTACAGCACCAAACCTCTCCCCTCGGGAGAGCTGGCATTGCGAAGCAATGACGGAGAGGGTCGTCCCTCTCGATGAAAAAAAAATTACTTTTCGTAACTCTGGGGCAGCTCGTTCTTGGGGTCACGATCCATCAGGGAGCGCACCGCCTCGGCGGCGCTCATGCCCTTGTTCACAACAGCGTTCACGGTCTGAACGATGGGCATTTCCACCTGATACTTGGCGGCAAGTTCCAGCGCGGCGGGCAGGGCGTTCATGCCCTCGACCACCATGCCGACCTCCTTCACGGCCTGCTCCGGGGTCTCACCCTTGCCGATGAGGATGCCGGCCCGGTTATTGCGGCTGTGCATACTGGTGGCGGTCACGATCAGGTCACCGATGCCGGCCAGACCGGCAAAGGTGTGGACATTGCAGCCCATGGCCACGCCCAGCCGGGCAAGCTCGGCAATGCCGCGGGTGATGAGTGCGGCGCGGGCGTTGTCGCCATAGCCCAGGCCGGTGGAGATGCCCACGCCCAGCGCAATGACGTTCTTCATGGCACCGCTGAGTTCCACACCCTTGATGTCCTCATTGGTGTACACACGCATGACGTTGTTGGTGAACACCGTCTGCACGAATCTGGCCGCTTCCATATCCTTGCTGGCCGAAACGATGGTGGTGGGCAGGTCGATCGCCACCTCCTCGGCGTGGGTGGGGCCGCTCAGGGCCACCAGACGCACCCCCTTGGGGCCGTCCTCTTTGCCCAGCTCATCGGCCAGGATCTCCGTCATGGTGAACAGGGTATCCTTTTCAATGCCCTTGGCAACGTCCACAATGATCTGACCGTCCGGCACAAAGGGCCGGGCCTTGGCGGCGGTGGAGCGCACGAACACCGACGGCACCGCGAACAGCAGGATTTCCTTGTCCGTGCACACCTCTTCCACGCTCTTGGTGAACTTCATCTCTGCCGGAATGGTCATGCCGGGCAGATTGGGGTGGACCCGGGTGGTGGAAAGGTTGTCGATCTCCTGTTCCAGCGCCGACCACACGGTCACGTCATTGCCGCTCACCGTCAGCATCCGCGCCAGAGCCATGCCCCAGGTGCCTGCACCCAGAATACCAATTTTATGCTTCATTGTGTTTTGTCCTCCGTATGCGCCGGGCTGCTTGTGTGCCCGGCCTGTTCCCCGCGCTTCCTGCACGGGACCTGTCTGATTCCATTTTACACGAAACATCGTACCGCGTCAACTCCTTGCCAGTCTGCACAAAGTTAACCTGTGTTTTCTTTTGTTTTTGGCCAGAGTGAAAGATTTTCGCCAATGGATTGCACTTGTCTCCATTTCATGCTATAGTATTCTGGTAGGAATTGTAGGATATGCTCTTGACCTGAACCATAGTTTAAGGTGTATCCTAAAGATATTCCACCGTTTTTTGTCAATAAGGAAGAAAAATATGTTTGAAGCACTTCTTACCAACCGCACGGTCAGCGTGCTGTGGGAGGCCCTGCCCCGCATCCTGACGGCAGGCCTGACCATGACCATTCCCCTGACCCTGATCTCCTTCAGCCTTGCCATGGTCATTGCAGTGGCTGTTGCGCTGGTGCAGTACGCCAATGTTCCGGTGCTGCGCCAGATTGCCCGGTTCTACATCTGGGTCATCCGGGGCACGCCGCTGCTGGTGCAGCTGTTCATCATCTTCTACGGCCTGCCCAGCCTGGGCATCATGCTGGATGCTTTTCCGGCAGCCGTCATCGCCTTTGCCTTCAACGAGGGTGCCTACTGCGCCGAGACCATGCGCGGCGCGCTGGAAAGCGTGCCCCAGGGCCAGCTGGAGGCCGGTTCCTGCGTGGGCATGACCTGGTGGCAGATCATGCGCCGCATCGTTCTGCCGCAGGCCCTGCGCACCGCCGTGCCCTCCCTGTCCAACTCCCTCATCAGCATGATCAAGGACACCTCTCTGGCCTCCAACATCACGGTGGCAGAGTTGTTCATGGCAGGCCAGCGTGTGGCAGCCCGCACCTACATTTTCCTGCCCATCTACTGCGAGGTAGCTGTGGTCTACCTGCTGTTCTGCACCATCATCACCAAGCTGCAGGCGCTGGTGGAGCGGCAGCTGAACGCGCACGGCTTCCAGTGAGAAAGGGGTGGACGGTATGGCCATGTTAGAAATCAAAGACATCCACAAAACATTTTACACCTATGATGACAAGCCCCGCTTCCACATCGGGCCTTTCCCGCGCGGCACTGCCCGCCGGGTGCGCAGCGCACTGCACATCCTGAACGGCGTGGACCTGAGTGTGGAAAAGGGAGACGTTGTTGCCATTCTGGGCCCTTCCGGCTCCGGCAAGACCACCCTGCTGCGCTGCCTGAACTTTCTGGAACGGCCGGACACCGGCATCATCAAGGTGAACGGCGAGACCATGTGGGACGCTGCCGACCCCGCCACCCAGCGCGAGAGCGAGATCCGCAAAAAGCGGCTGCACTTTGGCCTGGTATTCCAGAACTTCAACCTTTTCCCGCAGTACACCGCCCTGCAGAACGTAATGCTGGCGGGTGAACTGCTGGCAAAGGAGCGTCCGGACTACAAGGCTAACAAAAAGGCCATCCATGCCGAGCTGGAACAGCAGGCACAGGAACTTCTGGCCCAGATGGGCCTTTCTGCCCGGGCAGGTCACTACCCGCACCAGCTTTCCGGCGGTCAGCAGCAGCGCGTGGCCATTGCCCGTGCACTGGCTCTGCACCCGGACATTCTCTGCTTCGACGAGCCGACCTCGGCCCTCGACCCGGAGCTGACCGGCGAGGTGCTGCGCGTCCTGCGCGACCTTGCCGACCGCAAGACCACCATGATCATCGTCACCCACGAGATGCACTTTGCCCGTGACGTGGCCGACCGCATCATGTTCATGGATGGCGGTGTGGTGGTGGAGGAAGGCCCCGCCAAGCAGCTCATTGAGCACCCGCAGGAGGAGCGCACGAAGCAGTTCCTTGCGCATTACTCGGAATAAGCAAAATCACCAATTCTTGCGGCAAAAATTCGTAAATGTTGATGCAATGCAAATCTTGTAAATCCCGCGGCTGTCCACTATAATATCATTCATGAATGTACACGACGTCCTGCCCCTTTCCGGCAGGGCGTTTTTCACGGCAAAAATCACGGCATCAAGCCGGTTCCCAGTGTGGCAGGAGGATTTTATACTATGACAAAGGATATGACCCAAGGCAGTCCGCTCAAGCTGATCCTTGCGTTTGCGGTGCCGCTGATGCTGGGCAGCCTGTTCCAGCAGTTCTACAATCTGGCCGATACCATCATCGTGGGCCGCTTTGTGGGCGTGGAAGCGCTGGCCGCTGTGGGCAGCGTGGGCGGTTTGAACTATCTGGTGCTGGGCTTTGTGAACGGCATCGCCTGCGGCTTTTCCATCCCCATCTCGTGGACTTTCGGCGCAAAGGACTACAAGGAGATGCGCCGCTACACCGCCAATACCGTGTGGCTGTCCATCTTCTTTGCGGTGGTGCTGACCATTGTCACTGTGGCGCTGACCCGCTCGGTGCTGGTGTGGACGAACACCCCGGAAAACATCATCGACCTTGCGGATATCTATATCCGCACCATTTTTGCAGGCATCCCCTTCACTCTGCTTTATAATGTGACCAGCGCGCTGATGCGTGCGCTGGGCGACAGCAAGCGCCCGCTGTATTTCCTGCTGGTGGCAAGCTTTTTGAACATCGGGCTGGATCTGGTGTGCATCATCATGTTCCATATGGGGGCATTCGGTGCGGCATTTGCCACTGTGGTCAGTCAGGCTGTGGCGGGTCTGGGCAGTCTTTTGTACATCCTGCGCCACTACCCGGAGCTGCGCTGGAGCAGGGAAGAGGGCTGTTTCAGCCTGACCCACTGCGCAAAGCTGTGCAGCATGGGCATTCCCATGGGCCTGCAGTGCAGCATTACGGCCATTGGCAGCGTGGTGCTGCAGGGTGCGGTGAACGGTCTGGGCAGCGACATCGTGGCCGCGCAGACCGCCGGCGGCAAGGCGGCGCAGTTCCTGTGCGTGCCGCTGGAGAGTATCGGCACAGCGATGACCACCTATGCCAGCCAGAATATGGGCGCAAAGGACCTGGACCGTGTGGACCGGGGTGTGTACACCGCCCTCGGCATCGGCTGCGTGTACAGCATTGCGTCCTTCCTCATTCTGCGCGTGACGGATAAGCTGCTCATCGGCCTGTTCCTGGATGCCAGCGAGACCGCCATCATGGCCAATGCCCAGAGCTTTATCTTCTGGAACAGCGTATTCTACATCCCGCTGGCGGTGCTCATTATCTACCGCTACACCATTCAGGGTCTGGGCTTCTCCGGCCTTGCCATGTTTGCCGGTGTGGCCGAGATGATCGCCCGCGCCATGGTGGGCTTCTGGTTCGTGCCGCTGTGGGGCTACTTTGCCGCCTGCATCGCAAGCCCGGTGGCATGGTTCTTTGCCTGCTTCTTCCTGATCCCGGCCTACTTTGTGGTGCGCAAACGCCTGCAGAAGGAAAAGGACGTCGAGAAGGAACACGATGCCCGCACCGCAAACGCTTAAAGAATGTTCGCAAGCTCTCCTGCAAAGGGGAGCTTTTTTGCTGTTTGGGCTGTAGAGTAGGCCGCGTGCTGGGAGCTTTCTCCGCGAACAGCCCGGAACCCACGGTTCCGCCCCTGTGCTTACGCACGGGGCCCCACTTCCCGGACATTCGCTGGAGAAACTCCCAGCCCACAGCCCTTGGTTTCAGGGAACTTTATCAGGTGCTACTGTAGGAGCGTTATCTGAGAAAGTTACTGATTTTGAACGATATGACGATTAAAAAGCAACTTTGTCAATGTGACAAGGTTGCTTTGTTCTGAGAAAGTTCCAACTTTGCCAAATGTCCGAACTTTGTCAAGTTGACAAACATCGAATTTATGACGTAGATGGGTTGTTAAATTGGAAGTTTGTCGGATATTTCTCCACGGTAGGGCTGCACTGCAGTCTGCCCGGATGATTTACAAATCCCGCCAAAAGCGTTATACTGCTTATGATTGTGTAATTTGGCAGGAGGTGAGCGCATGGCAGAGCAGCAGCTGGAACAGATCGAGGGCACCGTGGAGGACATCATCTACGAGAACACCGACAACGGCTATATGGTGTTCGAGGTGTCCGGCGGCGGTGTGGTCACAGTGGTGTGCGGCATTGTGGGTGAACTGCACGCGGGCGAAAGCGTGGTCTGCCGCGGCCGCTACGAGAACCACGCCACCTATGGCCGCCAGTTCCACGCACAGGAGTGCGAGACCGACATGCCCAAGGATCTGGAAGCGGTGTACGCCTTCCTTGCCAGCCGGTCACTGCCGTACATCGGGGCCAAGACGGCGGATAAGATCATCGACCTGTTCGGTGCCGAGGCGCTTGAGGTGATTGCCAACGACCCGGCCCGGCTCACGCAGGTGCCCGGCATCTCGGCGGACAAGGCCGACCGCATCCAGCAGGAGTTCAAGCGGATGTTCGGCATGCGGGA
>OHQQ01000763.1_pt1 | contig 18255 bp, 16 predicted proteins | sample 1578211 | NCBI WGS metagenome assembly OHQQ01 (sample SAMEA3879539, study PRJEB24766) | human gut metagenome | biome: human-associated habitat; feature: feces | place: USA | collected 1985/1987
CTGAAATAAAAGTAAAATGGACTTTCTGCACGGTAAATCCGTGGGAAAGTCCATTTTATTATTACTTTATCACCAGCACCCTGTCGGTATCATCACCATCAACTTTAGCGAATTTCTTAGCAGTGAATGAATCGGCGGAGCATTTGCCAATGTGACTTTTTACGCCAGTGACAGGACTTATCCACCACATGTCTCGTCCCGGTTACATACAACACCATAGCTTACACCATCATGTCCGCCGTACTTTCATAATGGATATATTATAGCATATTTTGTAAAAATGTTTTATAATAAAAACATTAAGTATTTGAAACGGAGATTGTTATGTGGAAGATAAAACAGATATTTGACGGAGATTATGGGTGTGAAGAACTTGCAGAAGGGCAGACACCCAGGGTTTCTGTTATGCTTGTTGATGAAGCTGGCGCTAAGAAATATATTACAGTAGAAGATAAATGGCTTACTGATAACGGACTTGATGAAGGTTCAGTGTGGCCGGAGGATACAGATGAATAGATTGACAAATGCTGCTAAATATGCAGCTATTATAATGTCGCTGATAGTTACTGTGACGATGGTGTCAGGCTGTAAAAAGAATAATACTGATGTTTCATCAGAATTGAATAAATCGGACATTGAAGAAACAAGTCAGGATATGACTGGAAGCGGAATCGAGGATTCAGATGTAGGCAGTCAGTCTGCTGAGGAGACAGCAGAAACAGAAAGCACAGAGCAGACAGAAAGCGATTTTGAAGAGAATACAGAACAGATTGAAACAGATGCAGGGCAGGAGGAGACGCAGAATCCATATATAAGACAGAAAGAACCATATACCGGAGTCCCTGTATATGAGAATCTGGAACACATTTATATGAATACAACATGGGAATATGCGGACCATTCTGCTATAAGTGATGGCTATGCTGTTCTTTATAAAGCGTCAGGTCAGAGAAAGAACATTGTTGTCGGAGTTAATGCCGGGCATGGAACGGCAGGAGGTTCGGCGGTCAGAACATTGTGCCATCCGGATGGTTCTCTTAAGAGTACAGGAGGCAGTACGGCGGCTGGCGCTGCGACAGCAACGGCGGTGTCAGGCGGAATGACATTTTATGACGGGACACCAGAGAGCGAAGTAACACTTAAGATGGCAGAGATTTTAAGAGATAAACTTCTGTTAGAAGGATATGATGTGCTGATGATAAGGGATTCATCAGATGTACAGCTTGATAATGTGGCAAGAACTGTAATATGTAACAATGTTGCAGACTGTCATATATCATTGCACTGGGATGGTGATGGACTTTCATACGATAAGGGATGCTTTTATATAGCAGTTCCCGATGCAATTAAGAATATGAGTCCTGTGGCAGACCACTGGCAGCAGCATGATTCACTTGGGGCATCACTTGTTGAAGGACTTCGTGGACAAGGTGCAAAGATTCATGGTTCTGGAAGCATGGCGATAGATCTGACACAGACATCATACAGTACAGTTCCGTCAGTTGATATGGAACTTGGGAATGCAAGCTCAGACCATAGTGATGAAACATTAGAAATGCTTGCCAATGGACTTGTGAATGGCGTTGGTGCATTTTTTGGATATTAATAACTGGTATTATAAGGAGGCTGATTATGAAAGGCAAAAAGAAACACTGCTTATAGTGGATGATTCAAAATTTCAAAGGACATACTGCTTGCACCATTATCTGCTGAGGCAGTGACAAGACGCGCAAGGGCATTGGGTGCAGCAATTTAATTAAGAATTTAATTCGCAATATTTTAAGGAGAACAATAATGGATAAGAAAACACAGATTATAGCAGTAGCAGGAAAAGGCGGAGTTGGTAAGACTTCTTTAGCGGGAGTTATTGTAAAACTTCTTGTTGAGGCATATCCTGACAAGAAGATACTTGCGATTGACGCTGACCCTGCGGTCGGACTTTCTACAGTGCTTAATGTTGAAGTGGAAAAGACTATAGATGATATAAGAAAAGAAGTAATCAAGAATGTTGAAGACGGAGATACCAAGACTGCTGTGGAGTTACTTGGAGAAGCCAAATACGAGATAATGGATGCAGTTGTTGAACAGGACGGATATGCATTTATCGCAATAGGAAGACCTGAGACAGCAGGCTGTTACTGCAAGATTAATTCATATCTTAAAGAAGTTATCACAATGCTTTCAGATAAGTTTGATTATGTTGTAATTGATGGAGAAGCAGGAATAGAGCAGATTAACAGAAGAGTTATGGAGAAGGTAACACATCTGCTGCTTGTTACTGACGCGAGCAAGAAGGGATGCCAGGTTGTGCAGACAATCAAGAAAGTTGCAGATGAGCTTGTAATGTATGACAGAATCGGAGTTATCGCTAACAGAATACCGGATATGGAGGTTGCGAAGCTTATGGATATCGGCGGCCTTGAGCTGCTTTCAGTAATACAGAGCGATTCCAAGCTTGCGCAGGCAGATGTGCTTGGTGAAAATGTATTCAATCTCCCTGATGATGCGATTATTGTCGAGGGTGCAAAGAAAGCACTTGTTAATATGGGAATATTGTAAGAGGAGGTAAATGTGAAGGATTTAGCTAATCTTTATTATTTTGAGAAGCTGTTGGAGGAAGTTAATAACGATCTTGTAAGGCAGGCGCAGGCAAAAGGTGATATTGCAATCGGTGCAGTCTGTTTCCAGATACCGGAGCCGCTTATTAATCTTCCGGGCAGCTTTTCGGTAAGACTGCGTGCACCCCGTACAGGTTCTATTGAGATGGGTACATATTACATGAGCAGTATGCTATGCGAGGGATGTCGTGCGATATTAGAGAGAGCAATTGAGGGCGGATTTAACTTTCTTGACTGTATAATTGCGCCGGATGCATGTGCGCAGATGAACAGGTGCGTAGAGAATATTGAGAGACAGCACCTTATAGAGAAAGAAAAATTCTTCGTGGAATATTCAGATGTTCCGATGAAGAATGATGAGACGGCGTTAAGACATTTTGTTAAGCAGATGAGACTTCATGTGCTTGAACCGCTTAATAATATATATGGAATAGACATATCAGATGATGCACTTATAAAGTCAGTAGAATTGCAGAATAAGATAAGCCGGCTTATAAGAAGCATCGGTGATTACAGAAAAGAAGTTAATCCAAGAATAACTGGGTATGAATTCGCGGTTCTGTGTCTTGCAACCTACTGTTGCCCGAAAGAGGCACTTATAGAAAAGCTCGAAGAAACACTTGAGGAGCTTAAGACACGTGAACCTGATAAAAAATGTAATTACAGGGCAAGGGTCGTAATGGTTGGTTCAGAGATTGATAACCCTGAGCTTATAAAGCTTGCTGAGGAGGCAGGTGCACTGGTTGTGGCTGACAGATTCTGTTTTGGTTCACTTCCGGGAAGAGATGAGATTATTCTTAACGATACAGAGGATGTTCTTACACAGATATGCAGACAGTATATGAAGTGGGGACAGTGTCCAAGATTCATGAATACAGAAAAGATTATCGAGAGACAGGAGTATGTTGACGCAATAGCTAAAGAGTATAAGGCGGATGGCCTTATATATCAGCAGATTAAATTCTGTGATTACTGGGGCTATGAGAGGGCTTCGGCATTCCATGTCATGAAAGAAAAATACGGTTATCCTGTTCTTTCAATTGACAGACCTTATGCTGTCGGAACTTCTGGACAGTTAAGAACAAGAATACAGGCATTTGTTGAGAGCCTTGAGATTAAGCGTATCAATGCAGGAAGGAAATTATAAATATGTCTAAGAATATAGGAAGCGAGCCACTCGGCAGATTCTATACAGGCAAAAAGCCGAAGAGAAGAAGAGAATGGCGCGGATTGAAGGATACATGGTACGACTATGTAAGGTGGCTTGGATACTGGAAGACTTTAATTACATTTATAATAAAACCTAATAACATGAAGGGCTTCTTCAGATACCGCTGGATGATTAATTATCTTGCACTGCCTGATTTCATGGACAGGCATACCGAGGGTATGAGAGGAACTCAGCTTAGAATGGCACATCAGGCACTGGGACTTATCGTTACTGATATATGCGGGATGCTTGGACAGATATTTAAGGCAGACCCGGCTATCGGCAATGACAAGAAGCTAAACAGCAAGATTGTTCTTTTTGATGAAAATATGATGAGTACCCTGATGGGAGGTTTTCCTAACCTTACATGGTTGTCAGTGGAAGTTCCTGCTGTGTATACAAGCTCGATGATGTCACAGGACGGAGTAAGCTATTATGTTGACGTTACACACCAGTATGGCGTGCCATCAGATGTCTGTCCTATGCCGGCGGCTGAGCTTGGTGTTGCACTGGCTGATGATTTCCCGCTTATAGGCTGTTGTGCGGTGCAGTGTAATACGACATGTGACGGAAGTCTTATGGGTAACGGGATTGAAGCAAGGTCATTTAAGATTCCTACATTTCAGCTTGCTGTGCCTATAAGACACAGACAGGAAAGTGTACAGGAGTATGCGGCAGAAGAGGTTGTCAATGCAATCCATTTCATAGAGGAGCAGACTGGCGAGAAGTTCGACTGGGATGCTTTCTTTAAGAGTATGAAAAGGTTCAATGCAGAGACAGAAGAATTCCTTGAATGGATGGAAATCTCAAAGACTGACTATCCGCAGGTTATGGGTGTTACACTTGCACTTTACAGATATGGTGTATATCAGGCGGCCGGTGGAAGAAATCAGGCATTCCTTGATATGGATAAAAAGCTTACAAAGATGGCACTTGATGCATATAAGAATAAAGAGATGGCGGCGAAGGAGTACCGCCACAGAGCCATGACATGGGGCGTTCAGGCTGCATATTATACAGCGCTTCCAATCTGGCTTCTTAACTGCTGGGGCGTGGTAACTATTGCGGATATGTTAAGCATGGTGTCTACAGAGATGGTCAATACAGAGGATAAACACCAGGCAATGTTAGACCTTGCGTATCTGTACGAGAATATGATTATGAGAAACCGTTCTAACGGCGGTTATGAGACAGGTGTAGAGGCGCTCTGGCGTTTCTGCGAAATGTTTAATATTGATATTGTAATCATGTATGTTCATATGGGCTGCAAATCAATGTCAGGATATCACGGCTTATTTGAAGAAGAAGCAAGAAAACATGGAATTCATTTAATATGGGTAACACACAATCTTATGTGTCCTGAGGATGGAACAAGAAGAGACATGAGAACGGAGATTAACAGATACATGAGAACTGTTTTCAGGGAAGAACCGCTTGACCCGTCACTTGAGGATTTTGACGATTCTAAGAGCTGGTAAGAAGTGTGGATGCTGCATACGTGGCAGGAAAGGATAGCAGAATGAAATATTTCGGTGGTTGTGACGCAGGAAGTACATATACAAAATGCGTTATTATAGATGAGAATGGAAAAATCTTAGCTGCAGTTACTAAGAGAAGCAGGATTAATCCAGTGCTTAGTGCGAAGGACGCACTTGATGAGGCTGTAAGTCAGGTTGACGGTTTAAACAGCGCAGAGGAACTTACATATCTGATTGGTACGGGTTACGGAAGAAACAAAGTACCATTTGCAGATGAGAATATATCAGAGATAAGCTGTCATGCCATGGGCGTACATGTAACTGACCCTTCGGTTAAGGCGATTATTGATATCGGCGGTCAGGATGTTAAGGGAATTGCGATTGACACTGATGGAACCGTGCTTAATTTTGCGATGAATGACAAATGTGCAGCAGGAACGGGAAGATTCTTTGAATCTATGGCAAGAGCATTTGAGATGTCTTTAGATGAATTCTCTAATCTGTCTCTTACAGCGAAGAACGTGATTCCAATAACAGCACAGTGCGCGGTATTTGCAGAGAGTGAAGTTATCTCATTAGTGGGCGAGGGTAAGCCTATGGAAGAGATTGCAGCAGGAATACAGTTATCGGTTGCCAAGAGATGCTTTGTTATGGCTAAGAAAGCCGGTGCGGCTGACAGCGTTACACTTACAGGCGGATGTGCCAAGAATGAGGGATTGAAGAAAGCAATAGAAAAGGTGCTTAAGATTAATGTAGTTGACCTTCCGACAGACCCACAGCTTATGGGAGCATTAGGTGCTGCAGAATATGCAAGACAGAAGGGAAGTAAGGTATGATAGTATTAAAAGTGCTGGCTATTGTAGCAATCGTGCTCGTTGCATTGTTTCTTCTGACTCTTGTTATATATTTCTTTAATCTTGATATGAAATTTGCGGCAGTTTTAATCAAGCCGCTTACTGCGTATTATAACTGGTCAAAGAACAGGCGTGAGACAAAGAAAAAGAAAGAACAGGATACACATAAAGAATAACAGGAAGGGCAGAAACAGCCGATGGATATATATGATGGTGAGATAAGAAAGCTTATATCAATGCTTGAAAGCCATGGAGTAAAGAGACTTCCATTACAGAAAGAATGGGAGATGACTGAGAAGGAGAATCTTATCCTTAAAAGCGAGACGGCTTATGAGCTTGGCGGTGGAAGCAGTCAGGCAGTAAGTGCCATTGCATTTACACAGGATAAAGAGCTTGTGCCGGAGGATGCAGTGTATCTCGTTGGAGATGACCTGCGTGACATTAAGAATGATATCTCATATGCAAGAATTACTGTAATCAGGCTGGATGGTGAATATATTAAGAATCATGATGATAATGCACTGTATGCTTCAATGAGGGCAACTGATTATGTAAGATACCATGCATTTCCTAAAGGATATATGATGAGAATATCAGCAGTCAGGGAAAGAGAGCCTGTGAGAGTGAGTAAGGAAGCAGTTTCGCATGGGATTAATTTTGCAGCGGTAGGACAGGGGCTTATCAATGCCTACAGGAAGCGTCCTGAGGTTGAGGCTGTAAGCATATATTTTGTCACGGAGCAGGATATTGATTACACATTTTTAAAAAGTGAAGCACACAGATGTGAGCAGATAACAGACTCGTTAAACAATATATTTAACGGTCTTACAATGGATTGTTCAACTTGCTCAAGCAGGGAATTGTGTGATGAAATAGACGGACTCAGACAATTACATATGAGTATTTTGTGAAAATACCTTGAAAAAAGTTAGAATTAGGAATAATATATTAATTGAATGGGAATAGGGAACAATTTAATATATTGTACAAATTATGCATATGGAAAGGTTGGGAGTTATAATATGTTGAAAAAAATGAATAACATGAAGATAAAGGGACGTTTGAATTATGTATTTAGACTGATAATCATAGCGTTCTCCGTAGTTGCAGTTGTTATAAGTGCAATGATGATTTATATGTCTATGGATTACCGCAGGGTGCTGAAGCGTTACGCATTCCCTCAGGGAGATATTGCTACAGCTATGTCTGAGGCAGCAGAGATAAGAGGAGCTTCAAGGGGAGTTGTAGGATATGATTCAGTAAGTCTTATCAGCTCAATGAAAAAGCAGCATGATGAGCATGTCGAAGCATTTGAAGCCAAGCTTGAACAGATAAGACCTATAATGTCTAGTAAGGCTGGCAAGGAATGTATGGATAAGATTGATAAGGCGTGGGCTGAATATAAGGAAATTGATGAGAAAGTTATAAAGCTGGGAGCCACAACAGATTCTAATCAGTCACTGAAGGCTCAGTCGATGATGCAGAAAGAGATGGCACCTAAGTATGAGGCACTTGATAATGCACTTAATGAACTTATGGACACTAATGTTGCTAAAGGTGATGCAGAAAAATTAAAGCTTGAAATATTTCTTATAATAGCGATTGTTGCTGCAATTGGAATTATAGCTGCGGTAGTTGTTGTTGCTTCTAAAGCAGCACATGCGATTGCAAAGAGTATAGAAGAGCCGTTAGATGGAATGATGGCCAGATTCGAGACATTTGCACAGGGAGATCTGGATTCACCATTCCCTGAAGTTGAGACTAAAGATGAGATATCCGATCTCATAGATAGTGCACATGCTATGGCAGAAAGATTACATAATATTATCAGTGATGCCGGAAAACTTATGGGAGAGATGGCAGATGGTAATTTCGCTATCGCAACCGAACATGAAGATCAGTATACAGGTGCATTCAATGCATTGTTACTTGGAATTCGTAACATGAACCGTCAGATGAATTCAACATTAAAGGGTGTTGAAGATGCTTCTAAACAGGTGGCAGAAGGTTCTGCTAATCTTTCAGATGCTGCACAGTCGCTTGCAGAAGGTGCAACAGATCAGGCTGCAACAGTCGAAGAGATGCAGGCAACCATTAATGATCTTAATGAAGGTATACAGAAGACAGCAGAACAGCTGGAAAATTCATATAAAGAAGCAGAGAGATATGCTGATACAGCAGAAAACAGCAGAGAAAGCATGGAAGCTCTTATGGGGGCAATGGCTCGTATCAGTGAGGCTTCTGAGAAGATTGGCAATATCATTTCAGAGATTGAAAGTATTGCAAGCCAGACTAACCTTCTTTCACTTAATGCTTCCATTGAGGCTGCAAGAGCAGGTGATGCAGGCAGAGGATTTGCAGTAGTTGCTGACCAGATTCGTACACTTGCAGAGCAGAGTGCTAAGTCAGCGGTAGATTCAAGAAATCTTATAGAAGCTTCTATTTACGAGGTTGGAGAGGGGAATAAGATTGCTACTAAGGCATCTGATTCACTTAAGGAAGTTGTTGATGGTGTTCAGTCTATCGCAGAGAGTGCCAAGAAGATGAGGGATGTATCTACAAGTCAGGCTGCAGGTATGGAGCAGGCGGATGTTGCAATCGCAAGAATTGCAGAAGTTGTACAGGCTAATTCAGCAACATCACAGGAGACATCGGCTACAAGTGAAGAGCTTACAGCACAGGCTACAACTCTTAGTGAAATGGTTGCACAGTTTAAGTTAAGAAATGACTGATAATTACATATGTAAAGATTATTTAAGGAGCTGTTATCGTAGTGATATCAGCTCCTTATTATATACTGTATTTGTTATCAGACTTGGATAATTTAATTAAAAGAGTTCATTTACCATGTCTGCTGTGTATGAAACGCTTGTGGCATGCTCAACCTCAATCATATAAAGCGCATGTGCTGCTAAATGTTCTGCTGCCTGTTCAAGGTCTCTGATACCTGTAGTATCCTTGCAGTAATCAAGAACAGCGTCAAGTCCGTCATCAAGCACCAGGCACTCATCCTCGTGAAGTCCGATTCTTTTAAGAACCTTTGGGAGTGAATATTTAAGGAAAATTGTCTTTTTCTCTTCTCTTGTGTAATCAGGAATATCAATTACTGCAAATCTTGAAAGAAGCGGTGCACTTATCTTGTCTTTATCATTAGCTGTGGCGATAGGATATACGCCTGAAGTTGGGATGAGACACTCCATGTAATTATCAGTGAATCCAAGATTATCAAGGAGTGTAAGGAGTACATCCGCAGGGTTGGCGTTACCATTACTTGAAGTTGCCTTATCAAGCTCGTTGATAATGAAAACCAGGTTAGATTCTCCTGCCATTGCAAATGCATCCATAATAATACCCGGCTTTGCATTGGAATAAATTCTTGAACTGCCGGTCAGCTGTTCGGCATCGTTAATGGAACTCATATCGAGCGTTGTCCACGGCAGTTTTAAAATCTTGGCAACCAGATAGGCAATCTGGGATTTACCGGTTCCGGCCGGACCCACCAGAAGCAGTCCGTAAGCCGGTAAGGTGTGAGTACGGTTAATCTGGATAATGGTCTCCATGATCCGCTGCTTGACTCTCTCCATGCCGTACAATTCCTCGTCCAGGATCCGTCTGGCTTCCATCGGATCAATGGCTTCGAAGTAATTTCCCTTCCACTGAATGTTCATCATGATGGACAGCGCTCTCTGGGCATGTCTTCTCTCTTCCGGAGACACCTCATGGGATCTGGCCACCGCCAGATTTCTTCTGGCCCACAGGCGGATGTTTTCCGGCATGGTCCTTCCAGCACATGTCATGAAATCGGAGATACTCTGAAGGCTGGTAAGCTTCATATCATCGCCGTCTTCCTCTTCGTCCTCCCCCTGTTCCTCTTCTGCGGGAGCACTGCTGGCGAACAGTCTTTCCATCATGAACTGTAAAAATCCATCTTCTGCCGAAAGCTTGGTTCCGCCGCCAAATGCAGTCTCTCGGATCTTGTATACCGCATAGCCTTCTTCCCGGTTTTCCCCGGAAAGCCGGACATTGATGTGATTTTCTCCTAACCATCTGACGAGGCTTACGAATCTTGCATCGATCTGTAAAATATCGGCATAGGCACTGCTGCCCTCTTCCCTGAATTCGAAATTTGTGCGTTTGTTCTGATTGCCGAAGACACCGATAGCATGGTGCTTCCACGGTTCGCTGCTGTTGTCCAGGATCAGGATCGGCTTTTCGGGACTTGCCGCAGCCTCATTGGAACGGAACATGGTATAGGTGCATACGGGATCCTGCTTCTTCTCATTTTCCGGAATACTGCTGAAATCAAATACCGGCATTGTCAGCCTCCTTTTTTCTCGCCTGAATCTTCTCCTCATCGATCAGCTTGAACTGCTTTACCAGATTGGTCATATTCTCGGACTGAGCCAGCAGTTCCTCACTGGTAGCGGATAATTCTTCTGCTGCCGCAGAGTTGGACTGTACGATCTCGGAGATCTGGTTCACACCGCTCTCCGCCTGATTCATGGCATCTGACTGAGCAGCTGCAATCTGGTTCAGTTCCTCAGAATCCTGTGCGATCTTGCGGACGCCTTCCACGATAACGCTCAACGTCTGGGACGCATGATCCACAGCTTCATTGCCGGCATGGATCTCCTCCAGTGTACCGCCGATCAGCTCTCTGGTATTGACAGCGGACTGCGCACTCTGCTCTGCCAGCTTACCAATCTGGTCTGCCACCACAGCAAAACCTCTTCCGGCCTCCCCCGCTCTGGCTGCCTCAATGGACGCATTTAAGGACAGCAGGTTGGTTTGACTGGCAATATCCTCGATCTCACCGATGATGTTGCTGATCTTCTCGGAAGTCTCGTTGATCTGTTCCATGATCTCCATCAGATGATTCATCTCGGTACGGCCTTCATCTGCCTTAGCAGAGTATTCCTGTGCCTGCCTGCTGGAATTCTTGGTATGCTCTGCAGTATTGTCTACCATAGAGGTAATATTAGTAATGGTTGCCTGTAGCTGCTGTACGGCTCCGGCCTGCTCAGTAGCGCCCTCTGCCAGAGACTGTGCGGCATCTGCCAGGCTTCCGGCACCCATGGATACCTGGCCGGATACGGAATTTACATTGTACAATGCTTCATTCATCTTATATTTGATATCTCTCAGGGCTTCCTTCAATTCATCCAGATCCCCTGCATAGAGATCGGGGTAAAGAAATTTTACCGTCCAGTCACCATTTGCCATGGCATTCAGAGCCTGCTTGATATCCTCAATGATCATTCGCAGATTTTCAGCCATTGCAATGGCGGCACGATTCATCTCTGCCACTTCGTCCTCTGTCTTTACTTCCGGGAACTCTGAAGACAGATCACCTGCAGCAAACCCATCCAGTCTGTCTGCCAGCGCTTTCAGCGGTCCGACGATTCCTTTGGCTATTCTTTTTCCCGCTTTTTCAGATCCCGCAAAGCCTACTCCGATGATCAGAAGGATTACAATAAAAATAACCACACGGAAAACATTCAGTTTGGCTTCCATGGCATTTCCCTTCTCTACACTGCTGTCAAGCAGGCTTGTCATATCTGCATAGACCTGTTGAAATACCGGATCCATCTGTTCGCTTGCCATCTGCTGTGCCTGTAATCTCTTTGCGGCATCGGAGGAAGTCCCTGCCTCCAGTACCTGGGCTTCAATCTGCTGATAGGAAGCTGCTCCATCCTTGATCTGCTGATAGATTTCTTTGTCCGCATCAGTGATCATATCGTCTTCCAGCGCATTGATATAGGTATCCAGCTGTCCCACCGTCAGGTCATGGGCATTTTTTGCTGTAGCGATCAGGGTATCGTCATCATAGCCGATGGCAGCACGGGTCTCGCTCCGCATCTCTGCGATAACGATCATGGCCTTCCCGATGTCACCCTGCGCAAAGCCGTAATGCTTCAAGGCGTAGGAATACTGATAACTCACGATTCCCATGGCCACACAGGCGATGACACCCGTCATGCTCAGCAGTATCGTGATCTTACGAAATACTTTCAATAGACGCTTCTCAATGGAGAGCTTGTTTAAACCGTTAAATCTGTCCGTTCTGTCCATTCCAATGTTCCATCCTCTCTGTAAACTGTGTGTAAAAATCTATCGTCCCCTCATACGGCAATAAATAAAACAGACGCAGCAGCAGGAGATTTTCTTCCCTCTGTTTCCCTTCGTCTTCTCCTGTCAGTCTTTCTTCCATGGCATGTAACAGGTCATGCCATTGTAAGGTAAATTGCTGGTTTCTGGTCAGTTCCGGTGTATCGATCCATTTGCTGACCTTCACCTTGCTGCGATTCTCCTTCGCACATTCTCCGGTCTGGAGAAAATAAGAAAATCCCCCATTCTCATAATATCTTCCCAGAGGAAACAGTCTGCAGACTCCGGGACGGTACGGGTGAATACTGCATCGCCCCTCTCCGTCCAGATACGCACAGGCTTCCTCTGTCCCCCGCATTTTCAGATTCGGTAAGATCACACCGTCCACCACGTTGAGCTCCACCGATGCCGCTAATAGCTCCTGCATGCTTTTCCCCATTCCTGTAGTCATCCGATAGACATCATAGGGATCCAGAATAATGGAATTGCCCATGCCATGACAGCACCGGGAACAGCCTTCGCAGCCGCCGCAGTCCGCCTTTACCATATCATTTGCCTTATATAAATGACCATCGGATATCTCCGCAAGGCTTACATTTCGCTTCATATCTTCACCATCAGCCTCTCTGTGCCTTGCGTTCCATGATCTCCTTCAGGCTCTCGGTGTAAGGCGCTCTTGCCACACCGTACTCTGTTACGATTCCGGCGATCAGTTCATGATCCGTTACATCAAAAGCGGGATTGTATACCTTTACACCTTCCGGGGCCATGCGCTCCTTATACCACATCTCGGTGACCTCTTCCGCCTTGCGCTGCTCGATGCAGATATCTGCGCCGGTAACGGTAGCCATGTCAATGGTAGATGTAGGTGCACAGATATATACCGGTACACCGTACTGCTTTGCTACCGCTGCTACTACGCTGGTGCCGATCTTGTTGGCCGTATCTCCGTTAGCCGCCACTCTGTCACAACCCACGAACACTGCCTGTACCCAGCCCTTGGACATTACAGAAGCAGACATATTGTCGCAGATCAGTGTGACATCCACGCCCGCGGAATGCAGTTCAAAAGCAGTCAGTCTGGCTCCCTGCAACAGGGGTCTGGTCTCATCCGCAAATACATGGAAGTTATAGCCCTTCTCCTGTCCCAGATAAATAGGTGCTGTTGCAGTACCATATTTTACGGTTGCAAGTTGTCCTGCATTACAGTGAGTCAGGATGCCATCTCCCGGTTTCACCAGTTCCAGGCCAAATTCTCCGATTTTTCGGCATACTTCCACATCTTCCGCCCGAATCTGCAAGGCTTCATCATGCAGGATTTCCTTCACTTCTGCCACTGTTTTGTGTTCTTCTCTGCCGGCCTTCACAGCCACGGCATTCATACGCTTCAATGCCCAGGACAGGTTGACTGCGGTGGGTCTGGAAGAATCCAGATATTCCTTATATTCGGTAAATTTGTCATAAAACTTTTCAAAATCTTCGGTCTCGATGCGGTTTGCCAGCAGATAAATACCCAGTGCCGCCGCTACGCCGATGGCCGGAGCCCCTCTGACTTTCAACAGATAAATGGCATCCCAAATTTCCTGTGCCGTATGTAAAGCGATCAGTTCGATCCTGCCGGGTAATAAGGTCTGGTCTATGATGATCACCGCATCCTGTGCTTCATCCAGTGCCACGGTGTCGTAATCGAGAATTGTTTTTTCTTTTTCCATAGATACTCCTTTATATATGTTTTCGTAATTGTCAGATCCTTACGGTATCTTCCCGGTTAATTTTCATGCCGGATAATATCGGCAAATTCTGCTTTCGCTGCCTTGGCCAGATCCTCCGGTGTCAGACGGATCTGAGATCCGATCTTGCCGCCGCTGACATAGATCTGCTCCTGTGTCTTTGCGCTTTCATCGATTCTGGTCACGTACTGCTTTTTCATGCCAATGGCAGTACAGCCGCCGCGGATATAACCGGTAATGGCGTTAATGTCCTTTACGTGGATCATTTCCACGCTCTTTTCCCCTACCGATTTCGCTGCCTTTTTCAGATCCAGCTCCGCCGCAATAGGGATAACGAATACAAAATAATTCTTGCTGTTGCTCACGGTGACCAACGTCTTATAGACCTGTTCATAGGGCAGGGATAATTTATCAGCTATCTGAAGACCGTCCACGAATTCCTCACACTCGTAGGTGTGATGGGTATAAGGAATCTTCAAAGATTCCAGGATCCGCATTGCGTTGGTCTTTACTTCTTTTTGTTTTGCCATAAAACTACTCACGCCTTTCAACAACCTGCAAACTTTGAGCCGAAGGCACAAATTTGCAGGTGAAAAATTTATTTTTCACCTTGTTACCCTTGGTATCATTTTATTTTACTATTTTGCTTCCCTCAGCGCAAGCATACAAGGCAAGAAACTTGCACAAGTTGCATCAGTTTTTTGCAGAAAAGAACTCCGCCCGACTCCCGGACGGACCGGGGAATCAGGCGGAGTTCTTATATGTTTTTAATCCGTTGTTACGAATTAGTTTGCTGCCTTCTCAGCCTTTGCAGCCTTCAGCTGCTCGGTCAGAGCGGGAACTACCTTGTTCAGGTCGCCTACGATACCGTAGTCAGCCACATCGAAGATAGGCGCGGTCTCATCCTTGTTGATGGCAACAATGAGATCAGACTCTTCCATACCTGCTACATGCTGAATAGCACCGGAGATACCGATTGCAAAGTAAATCTGAGGACGAACGGTCTTACCGGTCTGTCCAACCTGCAGATCCTTGGGCTTCCAGCCATTATCTACAACTGCACGGGAGCAGGATACGGTACCGCCAAGAACCTCTGCCAGATCGTCCAGGATCTTGAAGTTCTCTGCGCTGCCAACTCCACGTCCGCCGGATACCAGGATCTTAGCATCCATGATATCAACGGTATCGGATACAGCCTTAACGACTTCCTTGATGGTTACATATTTGTTGTTCGGAGTAAATCCGGGATTGTACTCTTCGATTACAGCCTTTGCACCTGCGATAGGAGCGATCTTCTGCATAACGCCGGGACGAACGGTTGCCATCTGAGGTCTGTTGTCGGGGCAGGCGATGGTAGCGATGGTGTTACCTCCGAATGCAGGACGGGTCATCAGCAGTTGGTTGTGCTTCTGCTCCTGTCCGGGGATAGCAACGAGAGGGAAATCACCGATCTCAAGTACCGTACAGTCTGCGGTCAGACCGGTCTTAACTCTTGCGGAAACGGTAGGGCCGAGGTCACGTCCGATAGCAGTTGCACCTACCAGAACGATCTCAGGCTTATATTTCTCGATAACAGATGCCAGTGCATGTGCATAAGGCTCGGTTCTGTAAGTCTCCAGTTCGGGATCGTCCACAAGGATTACCTTATCTGCGCCATACTCAGCCAGCTTATCTGCCAGATTCTTTACATTATAACCGATCAGAACCGCGGTTACCTCGGTCTCCAGCTTTGCAGCCAGCTCTTTACCTTTGCCGAGCAGCTCCAATGCGATACCGCTGATCTCATTGTCTACCTGCTGGGCGAACACATATACACCCTTGTATTCTTCAATATTATTGGTTACCATGGTTTGCCTCCTATATTAGATGATGTGCTTTTCTTTGAATTTAGCCACAATGTAAGCTGCTCCGTCTTCAGGTGAATCGGGAACGATCTTCTCACCTGCGCCCTTACGAACCTTATCGGATGCCTTTGCAATCTTGGTAGGAGATCCCTTCAGGCCAAGGTTGCTGTCATCAACATCTTTCAGATCAGCTCTGCCCCAGGTAGTGATCTCTGCCTTGCATGCATCGAAGATTCCGCCGGGAGTCATATAACGAGGCTTATTCAGCTCGGACAGTGCAGTGATCAGGCAGGGCATCTGAGCCTCTACTACATGATATCTGTCATCATACTGTCTCTGAACGATCACCTTGTCTCCCTCAACCTTGATGTCCTGTGCATAAGAGATTACAGGAAGTCCCAGATGCTCAGCGATCTGAGGACCAACCTGTGCAGTATCACCATCGATTGCCTGACGACCGGTAATGATCAGATCATAGTCAAGGTTTCTCAGTGCACCTGCAATGGTAGTGGAAGTAGCCCAGGTATCAGCACCGCCCAGTACTCTGTCGGTAACCAGAATTGCTTTGTCAGCGCCCATAGCCAGCGCCTCACGAAGAGCATCTGCTGCCTTGGGAAGACCCATGGTCAGTACGGTAACTTCTGCGCCGAACTCGTCCTTCAGCTTCAGTGCAGCTTCCAGACCAGCCTTATCATCGGGATTCATGATAGCAAGCATTGCGCCTCTGTCAAGAGTTCCGTCAGGATTGAATTTAACACCGCCCTTGGTATCGGGCACCTGCTTAATACAAACAACAATCTTCATTGTATTTTCTCCTTACTTTTCTAATAAAATTTCCGACAAATGCCTGCTTGCTTATTTCAGCAGATCTGCGGAGATAACCATTCTCTGAACTTCGGAAGTACCCTCGTAGATCTCGGTGATCTTTGCATCACGCATCATACGTTCAACTTCGTACTCTCTGATGTAACCGTAACCACCGTGCAGCTGAACAGCCTTGGTAGTAACTTCCATAGCAACCTCAGCAGCATACAGCTTAGCCATAGCAGCTTCTACAGAGTAAGAGATCTTAGGATTGGTCTTGTACTCGTCCTTCTTGCGTGCAGCCTTGTATACCAGCATCTTGGCAGCTTCCACCTTGGTAGCCATATCAGCCAGCTGGAACTGTGTATTCTGGAATCCGGAAATGGACTTTCCGAACTGCTTTCTTTCCTTGGTGTAAGCAACGGTTCTCTCCAGAGCGCCTTCTGCAATACCCAGAGCCTGGGAAGCGATACCGATACGTCCGCCGTCCAGAGTGTGCATTGCGATCTTGAATCCCTGTCCCTGCTTACCAAGCATATTCTCCTTGGGGATACGGCAGTCGGTGAAGATCAGCTCGTAAGTGGAAGAACCCTTGATACCCATCTTCTTCTCTTTGGTACCGAAGGTAAATCCGGGAGTACCTTTCTCAACGATAAAGGAAGAAATCTCCTTCATCTTTCTGCCTCTCTTCTCTACGATACCGGTAACTGCGATAACAATATATACATCAGCTTCTTTACCGTTGGTGATGAAGCACTTGGAGCCGTTGAGCACATAGTGGTCACCCTCCAGAACAGCGGTGGTCTGCTGGCCGGAGGCGTCGGTGCCGGCGTTGGGCTCGGTCAGGCCGAATGCACCGATCTTGGCGCCTTCCTTCGGCTCGATCAGCGGACGCAGCCACTTCTCCTTCTGCTCCGGGGTGCCGAAAGCGTAAATCGGCCATGCGCCGAGGGTGCCGTGAGCGGACATGATGCCGCCGGTGGTACCGCATACGCGGCTCATCTCTTCGATTGCGATAGAATAGCAGATATAGTTACCGCCGGAACCGCCGACTTCCTTCGGGAACTGAATGCCCATCAGTCCGTACTTCATCAGCTTCTGAACGGTTTCCTCCGGATAGCGCTCTTCCGCGTCGATCTCAGCTGCGATCGGCTCTACTTCGTTCAGAGCGAACTCGCGGCACATCTTCTGGAACAGTGCTTCTTCTTTTGTAAGCCTAAAATCCATGCCATAAACCTCCCAAATAAATAAGTAATGCGGATACGCACAAAAACACAGCGCACACGGTCAGTGGCCGCAGCGCCGCGTCCAGCGATACCCTTGTTTGGAGCATGTCTATCTCTATTATAGCGGCCGGAAACCATTTGTCAAGGATTTAACATTCTTTTTTTCTGATAAAATCCGCACTCCATTTTTTGTGCGTTTCTGCCAAATGTCGGCAAGGATGAACGCACATTGCACGCATCCCTTGTCTTGTTTTGCTGCTGTTTATATTTTTTCAGAAAAATTACGATTTTACTTCATATTTTTCACATTTAACGCATATAACAGAAGGAAACCATCAATCAGAGGAGGAATCGCCTATGTGTGGTATCGGCGGTTTTGTCGA
>OHQQ01000772.1_pt1 | contig 18027 bp, 15 predicted proteins | sample 1578211 | NCBI WGS metagenome assembly OHQQ01 (sample SAMEA3879539, study PRJEB24766) | human gut metagenome | biome: human-associated habitat; feature: feces | place: USA | collected 1985/1987
ATTTTAAATCATAAATCATAAATCATAAATCATAAATGGTTCAGTATGCTCTGATTGTTGCCGGTGGCAAGGGCTTGCGCATGGGGACCGAACTCCCCAAACAGTTTCTCCCGATAGGGGGGAAACCTGTTTTGATGCGCACTCTGGAGGCGTTTTATGACTACAATGCTGAGATACGGATAATATTGGTGCTTCCCCACAGCCAGCAGGATTACTGGAGGCAGCTGTGCAGGGAGTACTGTTTTTCATTGCCGCATGCCATTGCAGATGGAGGGGAGACGCGGTTCCACTCCGTAAAGAACGGTTTGGCTTTGGTCAAGACACCTGCTTTGGTCGGTGTGCACGATGGGGTGCGTCCGTTCGTGGCCCGGGAAGTGATTGCACGCTGTTATGACTTGGCAGCCGAGAAAAAGGCCGTAATTCCGGTAATCGGTGTGGTGGAGACCGTTCGCCGTATGGAAGGGGAAAGCAGTGTGACTGTCGGCAGGGATGATTATAGATTGGTGCAGACTCCCCAGGTTTTTGATGCGGAACTGCTGAAAGCGGCATACGAGCAGCCCTATACACCCCATTTTACCGATGATGCTTCTGTGGTGGAGGCATTGGGTGTATCTGTCTTTTTGACGCCGGGAAATCGGGAAAACATTAAAATAACCACTCCTTTTGATTTAAAAATAGCCACAGCTCTGATAGGTTCATGTTCGATTTAGCCACGCGTGACATAAAATATTTGTCGGGCGTCGGGCCGCAGCGTGCTTCGGTGCTCAATAAGGAATTGGGCATTTACTCCTTGCACGATTTGCTATATTACTTTCCATATAAATATGTAGACCGCAGTCGGATTTATTATATTCAGGAGATCGATGGGACGATGCCCTATATTCAGCTGAAAGGTGAAATACTAAGTTTTGAGACGGCTGGAGAAGGGCGCCAGCGCAGGTTGATTGCTCATTTCTCGGACGGTACGGGGGTGGTGGACCTGGTTTGGTTCCAGGGCATCAAATATTTGGTAGGGAAGTATAAAGTGCATCAGGAATATATTGTGTTCGGAAAACCGACCTTCTTCAATGGTAGAATAAATATGGCTCATCCGGATATAGACTCTGCTTCGGATTTGAAATTGTCGTCCATGGGGTTACAACCTTATTATAATACGACTGAAAAGATGAAACGGAGTTCTCTCAATTCGCATGCCATCGAGAAGATGATGAATACGGTGGTGCAGCAGTTGCGTGAGCCGTTGCCCGAGACCCTTTCTCCCGCTATACTTGCCGAGCATCATCTGATGCCGTTGACGGAAGCTTTGGTCAATATACACTTTCCCGCTAATCCGGATTTATTGCGTAAGGCACAGTATCGCCTGAAGTTTGAGGAGCTCTTTTACGTACAGTTGAATATCCTGAGGTATGCAAAAGACCGTCAGCGGAAATATCGCGGTTATATTTTTGAAAGGGTGGGCGAAGTGTTCAATACCTTCTACTCCCGTAATCTTCCTTTTGAACTGACCAATGCACAGAAGCGGGTATTGAAGGAAATCCGTAAGGATGTAGGCTCAGGAAAGCAGATGAACCGCTTGCTGCAAGGGGATGTGGGAAGTGGAAAGACGCTTGTCGCACTGATGAGTATGTTGATGGCGCTCGATAATGGTTTTCAGGCATGCATGATGGCACCTACCGAGATTTTGGCAAACCAGCACTATGAAACCATCCGTGAGCTGCTGTATGGAATGGAGGTACGTGTGGAACTGTTGACCGGTTCTGTTAAGGGCAAGCGGCGCGAAGCTATCCTTGTCGGTTTGTTGACGGGAGACATACATATACTGATAGGTACCCATGCCGTCATTGAAGATACGGTGAATTTTGCTTCGCTCGGTTTGTGGCCCAACGGGCACGGTTGTGGACAAAGAATGTGCAGCCTCCCCATGTATTGGTGATGACGGCAACCCCGATTCCCCGTACATTGGCAATGACGCTTTATGGCGACCTGGATGTGTCTGTCATCGATGAATTGCCTCCCGGACGTAAACCGATTGTCACTCTTCATCAGTTTGATAGCCGTCGGATAAGCTTGTATCAGTCCATGCACAAGCAGATTGCCGAAGGCCGGCAGGTCTATATTGTCTACCCGCTGATTAAGGAAAGCGAAAAGATTGGCTTAAAGAACCTTGAAGAAGGGTATCTGCATGTTTGTGAAGAGTTTCCCGAGTGTAGGGTTTGCAAGGTACATGGAAAGATGAAACCTGCTGAAAAGGATGCTCAGATGCAATTGTTCGTATCCGGCGAGGCACAGATAATGGTGGCTACCACCGTGATTGAGGTAGGTGTAAATGTGCCCAATGCTTCGGTGATGGTGATTGAGAACGCCGAGCGTTTCGGGCTGTCCCAGCTTCATCAGCTTCGGGGACGTGTAGGACGTGGAGCTGACCAGTCCTATTGTATCCTGGTTACCGGCTACAAGTTGGCGGAGGATACAAGGAAGCGTTTGGAGATAATGGTGCGGACTAATGACGGCTTTGAAATAGCGGAAGCAGACTTGAAACTACGTGGTCCTGGAGATTTGGAAGGGACACAGCAGAGCGGCATTGCTTTCGATCTGAAGATTGCCGATATAGCCCGTGACGGACAACTGCTGCAATATGTTCGTGAAGTAGCGCAAACGGTGGTGGATGCAGATCCACATGGCATGTTGCCTGAGAACGAGGTCTTGTGGCGACAACTGAAAGCGTTGAGAAAAACGAACGTTAATTGGGCTGCCATTAGCTGAAAAAACGGTTAAACATGCACTTTTATTGCATTTTATGTTGTAAAACATGTTTGCTTGTAAATCTCCTATCTATAGGGGATTAAGACATCTTTGCGAGCTTTACAGTTTCCTCCTCTTCGAAAAAATAGTTAATGACTGATGTCGTTTTTCAGAGAGAAATGTTACCTTTGGGAGAATTTTTGAAAATCAATCTGGATATTCGCGTAGAACAAGTGGTGTTTGATTTGCCGAGATGCTTGCAACGGATATCAAAATGAATGACGAAACGGATGAATTTTAATTGGATAAAAACTGCTTTATTGGCTGCGACGGCAATGGTTAGCTTGAATTCTTTCTCGCAAGACCTGATTGCCCGCCAGGCCCCCATCGACAGAAAACTTAAGAGTGTAGATTCACTGGCTTTGCAAAAACAGATACGTGCGGAACAATCATTGTATCCGGGTTTGGATTTGTATCCCAACTGGAATAACGAATTCGTACAAGCCTATGGCAATGCGATTGTGCCTGAGAGCTATACATTTGATTTGACCGGTTTCTGTATGCCTACTCCCAATACCCGTATCACAGATGTATTCGGTTACCGTCCCCGGAGAAGAAGAGCTCATTATGGTTTGGATATCAAGGTGTATGTAGGCGATACAATCCGTGCGGCTTTTGATGGAAAAGTACGCGTTGTCAAGAATCAAGGTCGTCGTGGATACGGCAAATACGTCGTTATTCGTCACGACAATGGCTTGGAAACAGTTTACGGACACTTGTCTAAACAATTAGTTGATACAAACCAGTTGGTAAAAGCCGGCGAACCGATTGCATTGGGAGGAAATACCGGACGTTCTACCGGTTCACACCTTCACTTTGAAACCCGTTTCTTGGGTATTCCCATCAATCCTGCGCTTATGTTTGATTTTGAAAAGCAGGATATCGTAGCTGATTCCTATACTTTCCATAAGACAAAAGGCTCTTCCGGTACGGCGCGTAGCATGGCATCGGGTGAAGGTCTGTTCTATAAGGTAAAGAAGGGAGACACATTGGGACGGATTGCAGCACGTCAGGGAACCTCCATCGACAAGCTTTGCAAACTGAACAGAATTACGCGTAAAACAATCCTGAGACCGGGACAAGTATTGCGCTGCTCATAAAAACGTAAACAATCTCTATAGAAGAGGGTACTTTAATAGATTTTAGAGTGCCCTCTTTTTCTTTTTCTTTAATTATTCCTATCTTTGCAGCGCACTGTGAAAAAAGGAAATGAAAGATACCAAGCAACAATTTGAACATGTCATTGCGGTTTGCCGTGACTTGTTCTCTAAGAAACTTCATGATTACGGTCCGGCGTGGCGCATTCTTCGTCCGTCTTCCGTAACAGATCAGATATTCATCAAAGCCAACCGTATCAGAAGTATTGAAACGAAAGGGGTGACTTTGGTAGACGAAGGCATCCGTTCTGAATTCATAGCTATTGTCAACTATGGAATTGTAGGGCTGATACAGTTGGAACTTGGTTATGCCGAAGCTGCCGATATGACCAATGAAGAGGCATTGGTGCTGTATGACAAATATGCCAAAACCTCTTTGGAGTTGATGCTTGCCAAAAATCATGATTATGATGAGGCTTGGCGTAGCATGCGTATCAGTTCGTATACGGATTTAATATTGGTTTCGGAAGGTATTGATGCCAATTATATGGATATGATTAACTATTCCGTATTCGGCTTAATTAAGATTGAATTTGGAGATTGACAAGAAACATATTGTCGGGAAAGTTTGGGTGAACCTCTGCCGTTTTCTGCTGGGGGCTTTGTTCATATTTTCCGGATTTGTGAAAGCTGTTGATCCGTTGGGTTTCTTCTATAAAATTCAGGATTACCTGACGGCTTTCGGCATGATTTCCTGGTTTCCTTCTTATGCGCCCTTGCTGGTAGGGATAGTGTTGTCTGCCATAGAGTTCAGTGTAGGTGTTTTCTTGTTTTTGGGTATACGCCGGAAGGTGGCATCTGCATTGGCATTATTGCTGATGGTTGTAATGACTCCGCTGACACTTTATCTGGCTTTGGCGAATCCGGTATCCGACTGCGGATGCTTCGGTGATGCGTGGATATTGACCAATTGGCAGACTTTCGGCAAGAACGTAGTATTGTTGGTGGCGGCAGTATCTGTATTCAAGTGGCAGGATTTACTGGTGCGTTTCATTACTCCGAAGATGGAGTGGATGATTTCCATGTATACGTTTCTATTTGTGTTTGCGTTGTCCTTCTATTGCCTGGAGAATTTGCCGATACTTGATTTCCGACCTTACAGAATTGGAGCGAATATCAAGGCGGGCATGGAAATTCCGGAAGGTGCTAAACCAAGCGTGTTTGAAAGCCGGTTCATTTTGGAAAAAGGAGGAAAGCGTCAGGAATTTACATTGGATAACTATCCGGACAGTACATGGACGTTTGTAGAATCGCGTACGATACTGAAGGAAAAAGGTTATGAACCTCCCATTCACGATTTTTCCATGATGAGTCTGGATACATGGGAAGATATAACGGACAGCGTACTGTCGGATAAAGGATATACGTTTCTGCTGGTTGCCCATCGGATAGAAGGAGCGGACGACAGTAACATCGACCTTATCAATGAAATATACGATTACAGTGTGGAGCATGGTTATGGCTTTTATGCCTTGACTTCATCTCCGGAAGACGAGATAGAATTGTGGCGTGACAAGACTGGAGCAGAATACCCTTTCTGCCAGACAGATGATATTACGCTGAAGACCATTATCCGTTCAAATCCCGGTTTGCTGTTGGTAAAGGACGGAACAATTTTGAATAAGTGGAGTGACAACCGGCTGCCTGATGAATATGTGCTGACCGATAGCCTGGACAAGTTGGAATTGGGCAAGCAGAAGCAGGAAAGTGACTTACAAACAATAGGCTATGTGTTGTTGTGGTTCATCCTTCCTCTGATGATGGTGCTTTGTGTCGATATTTTAGTCGTAAGGCGCCGGGAGAAACAACGCCTCAGACAACAATAGTATCAAATAGTAAATAGTAAATACATTAACCCTTTTAATAATAAAACAAAATGAGAAAAAACATTGTTGCAGGAAACTGGAAAATGAACAAAACCCTCCAAGAGGGTATTGCTCTTGCAAAAGAACTGAATGAAACATTGGCTAACGAAAAGCCTAACTGTGATGTAATCATCTGTACTCCGTTTATCCACCTGGCATCTGTTACTCCTTTGGTAGACGCTGCCAAGATTGGTGTAGGTGCAGAAAACTGTGCAGACAAGGAGTCAGGCGCATATACCGGCGAAGTATCAGCTGCTATGGTTGCTTCTACTGGTGCAAAATATGTCATTCTGGGTCACTCTGAACGTCGTGCTTACTATCATGAAACTCCGGAAATCTTGAAGACAAAAGTAGAATTAGCTTTGGCTAACGGTCTGACTCCGATCTTCTGTATTGGTGAAGTTTTGGAAGAAAGAGAAGCTGGAAAGCACTTTGAAGTAGTAGATGCTCAGATTGAAGGTTCTTTGTTTGGCTTGTCTGCTGAAGACTTCGGTAAGATCATCTTGGCTTACGAACCGGTATGGGCAATTGGTACAGGTAAGACTGCTACAGCTGATCAGGCAGAAGAAATTCACGCACATATCCGTGCTACTTTAGCTGCTAAATATGGAAACGAAATAGCAGACAACTGCACAATCCTGTACGGTGGTAGCTGTAACGGTGGTAATGCAAAAGAACTGTTTGCTAAACCGAATGTAGATGGTGGCTTAATCGGTGGTGCATCTCTTTCAGTAGAGAAATTCATGCCGATCATCGAAGCTTTTGATAAATAATTAAAGAAATAATCTGTTTACCAGAAGTTGGAAGGTCAAGGTAGCTATCAGGAATATTTCCTGATAACTGCTTTGACTATTTATAAATTAAGTTCGCTACACGTGAATAACATCATTTTTTGCTGTATGAGACGAATCCTGAATCTTGTTTGTTTTTGTTGCCTGCTATCAGTTACAAGCTGGGGGCAAGGGGCTGATACCACGGTTCATGTTGTAACTATCTTTGATAAGATGGCGAAGCAAGAAGCCGGTAAAGGCGTTGTGACGGTACACCAATCGGATGCTATTCGGGCATTGGTTGGAGCTCATAAATATGGAACAAATGTAGAGCAGGAAGGTGAAGCTACTTATTTGAAGATACAAGGATATAGAGCCCAGGTATTTTCTGGAAATAACCAGCGTAAATCGAAGGATGAGGCATTTCGGAAAGAAAAGGAAATCAAGGAACTTTTCCCGGATGTGCCGACATATGTAACGTATAATGCGCCTTTCTGGAAATTGCGTGTGGGTGATTTTCGTTCTCATGAAGAAGCTTATCAAATGATGCGTATGCTGATGACAGCTTTTCCTGCTTATGCGAAAGAAATGTATATCGTAAAAGAAGAAGTTAAAATTCCTTTGAACTAAAAATGGAGAAATTAAACGACGAGCAGTTGTTGCAAAATCGAGATGCTTTGGCAACCCATTATCAGGAAATACTTGGTTTGCTGGGAGAAGATGTAAACCGCGAAGGTCTTATTAAAACACCGATGCGCGTAGCCAAGGCTATGCAATACCTGACAAAAGGGTATCGTGAAGATCCGGCGGCAGTACTTCGTTCAGCTATGTTTGAGGAAGAAGACTACAAACAAATGGTTATTGTCAAGGATATTGATTTCTTTTCGTTGTGCGAACATCATATGCTTCCTTTTTTTGGTAAGGCACACGTTGCTTATATCCCAAAGAAATATATCACAGGGTTGAGTAAAATTCCACGGGTAGTTGACATTTTTGCCCGCCGTCTGCAAATCCAGGAACGTCTGACTATGCAGATTAAGGACTGTATTCAGCAAACGTTGGATCCGCTGGGGGTCATGGTTGTCATTGAAGCGCAGCACATGTGTATGCAGATGCGCGGTGTGGAAAAACAAAACTCTCTGACTACCACTTCTGATTTTACAGGATTCTTCCAGCAAGCCAAGACACGCGAAGAATTCATGAATCTGATAAAAAGTAACCGATAGTATGCAGGCAAGAACTCTTTCTAGATGGAGTTGCCCATTCCTTTGGTTTGTGAATATTTACTCGTGATAATATACGGTGATAAAGCTGTTCTGTATGAAGTGCAGAAGGCTTTATTTTTTTATTAACCACATTGTATAAACACTAATATTGAATAATATGATGGACACAATTCTTTTTTGTGGACTAACCATGTATGCTTGGATCACGATTGCCACCATTTTAGTGATGTTTATCGTGTTGTCTGTTACAAAATTGCCTGCCGATCTGGTTTTCATGGCAGGCATGACAGTCTTGTTTGTTTCCGGTGTTTTGTCGGCAGAGGAAGCCTTGTCGGGTTTCAGCTCTGAATCTGTCGTCACTATTGGCGTCTTGTTTGTCGTTGTTGCCGGTTTGATGTACTCCGGAGTTGTGCAATGGATCGTGCGGTATGTATTAGGAACCCCTTCTTCTTTTAATAAAGCAGTCGTACGCCTGATGTTGCCGGTAGCCGCTTTAAGCTCGGTACTGAGTAATACCTCAGTAGTGGCCCTGTTCCTGAATGTTGTGAAGGTTTGGGCGAAGAAGTTGGGCATTGCTCCCTCTCGTTTGCTTATTCCGCTGAGTTACGCTTCCGGGATGGGAGGCGTTTGTACGTTGATCGGTACACCGCCAAACTTGATTATCTCTGGCTTTTATGCGAAAGATACCGGTGAAGCCTTGAACATCTTTACGACACTGTTGCCCGGTCTTTTCTGTTTGGCAGTAGGTGTTATTTCTATTCTGGCTTTACGTCGTCTTTTGCCTGACCGTCAGTCGGCTGAAGATTCATTTGAATCGACTTCCGATTATACAGTAGAATTATTAGTCCCGGCCGATTGTCCTTCTATTGGACAGACAGTGACAGATGCTCAACTGATGAATGTGAAAGGTGGTCACTTGATTGAAATTGTTCGTTTTGACCGGGAAATAATTTCTCCGGTGCCGGAAGATGAATTTATCATGGGAGGAGACCGTTTGATTTATTCCGGTCAGATAGATACCATCCTGGAATTGAAACGAACGCATCATTTGGTAAATGCTACCCATCCGGTATTTACTTTAAAAGAAATAGAGAAAGGGCGTAGACTTCGGACGGCTAGTATCGGAATGGGTTGCTCGTTGATCGGTACGACGATGAGTGAAAACAGCTTTGAACAGGATCATGGTGTTGTCTTAGTGGCTGTATCTAGAAGAGGTGAACGTATAGAAGCTAGCCCTCGCGATATTAAGTTGAATTTTGGAGATGTATTGCTTTTGGAATGTCCTTCATCCTTTAAAGTGGATAGCGTTCCTGCTCGTGACGGATTGCGCTTCTTCGATTCGGAGGCAATTCCTAATATCGGAAAACAGACCTTGGTTTCGTCTATCATTATGCTGGCGATGATCCTGCTTTCTACATTTAATATTATACCATTGCTGCAATCTTGTTTCTTGGCTGCATTTGCCATGATTATTACCCGTTGCTGTTCTATTGAACAGGCGCGTAATAGTATCAATTGGAATGTATTGATGATCTTTGCCGGTTCTGTGTGTTTGGGAATTGCCATTGAGAAGACTGGTATTGCTGAAGCCATGGCCAACGGATTGTTGAACGTATGTGGTACGAATCCGATCGTTGTACTTTGCGCCATTTGTTTCTTAGGAACATTCATTACTGAATTTATTAGTAATACTGCTTGCGCCGCGATGTTTTATCCAATTGCTTATCAGGCGGCAGTAACCTTGGATGTTAATCCGCTGACGTTTTGTGTAGCATTGATGATTGCGGTTTCTTCTAGCTTTGCCACACCGATCGGTTCTCCGACTCACATGTTGGTATATGGAGTAGGAGGTTATCGGTTTACGGACTTTATGAAGATTGGCCTTCTGATGAATATCATTATCTTGGCAGCCAATATTTTTATTGTAACTTTGCTATTCCCATTATAAGAAATCTAGTGTAAATATTATAAATACTCATAATTATGATGACTTTTGAAATAAAGAATGATAACAATACCTGGACAGGTGTTTTTGGTGGACGGCTAGACACGGTAGCTGCGGCTCAATTAGCTAAAGATATGCAGCCATTGATTGATCATGCTGACCAATCGATCGAACTGGACTGCTCTCAACTGGAATATATATGCAGTAGTGGTTTGAGACAATTTTTGCTATTGCGTAAAGCTGTAGAGCAAAAAGGAGGAAAACTGGTTATCTATCATATCAATGATGAATTGCGCAATATCTTTACTATTACAGGATTTATCTCGTTGTTTGATATTCGTCCCTGATAAGGATATGAAAGCGTTTCTTTTTCCTTTGCTGAACTGTCTGTTGCTGCTTTTCTGTTTTTCTTCAAACATAAAGGCGCAAAGGATCGTCTTTATGCCGCAGTGGACGTTGCAGAGCCAGTTCGCAGGCTATTATGTGGCACAGGAAAAAGGTTTTTACCGAGAAGCCGGTTTGGATGTTGAGATTATTCATCCTTCAGCATCCAATACGGCTCTCAATCATTTGCGGGAAGGTAGTTGCGATGTGACTACATTGCAACTTGCCCAAGCAATGGTGTTGGTGGATGAAGGATTATCCTTAAAGAATATTTTGCAGACATCTCAACGTAATTCTCTGATGATTGTACCTCGGCGGGATGATATTCGTACCTTAGAGGATCTGAAGGGAAAGAAGGTTGGTATTTGGAATGCCGGTTTTGGCGAACTGGCGCGTATCCTGGATGAAAAGGAGCAATTGAATATCGAATGGATTCCGTTTATTAATAATGTAAATCTATTTGTTTCGGGCGCGATCGATGCGACCTTAGCTATGGGCTATAACGAATATTTCCAGATATTGGCTTGTGGTATCGAGCCTGCACACGTCTTTTTATTTGAAGATCTTGGTTTTGATATACCGGAAGATGGACTCTATGTTACTTCTTCTTATTATCAATCGCATCGACAGGAGTTGAAGGCTTTTGTAGAGGCATCTGTGCGGGGTTGGAGATGGACGGCGGAACATCCGGAAGAGGCGTTGGATATTGTATTGAAATATGCACGGGACAATCATGTCGTCACCAATAGGGTTCAACAGAAGCGGATGTTGGAGACTATTTTAAAGCTGCAATGCCGGAAAGGAGAAAAGACGGCGTCATTCCGGTTAGATTCTGTACAGGTGAAGAATACTTCCCGGCTATTGCTGCAATACGGACGTATTAAGCAAGAAGTTACTTATCAGGAATTATCTGGGAGCTTATGAAAACACGTATCACACATTCTTTTTCGACACGGATCAGTTTATACATTTTACTGGCTGCCGGGACCATCTTTTTGATTGCCTTCATTATATTTTACCATTCTGCCAGGAATTTAGTGCAGAAGGAGGCCGAAGAACATGGCGAAACCAGTTTGTCGAATACCATCTTACAGATTGACGATGTGCTACATTCCGTAGAAGTGGCCGTGCGCAATACGGCATGGCTTATTCCTGAGCATTTGGATGAGCCGGAGACGATGTACGCGATTGTGCAAAGATTGCTCGAACAGAATCCGATTATTTCGGGAAGTGCCATCGCTTTTGAGCCGGATTTCTTCCCGCGTGAGGGGAAATTCTACGCCCCGTATGCTTACCGTCAGGAGGAACAAATTGTTTGCAAGCAATTGGGTTCGGAAAATTACGATTATCATTATATGGACTGGTATCAGATCCCCAAACTGCTGAATTGTCCGTATTGGAGCGAACCTTATTTGGATACGGGGGGCGGCGAGATGATGATGACGACTTATTCGTTGCCTCTATACGATTCTGCCGGAAATCTGTATGCTGTGTTTACGGCTGATATTTCGTTGGAATGGCTGACGCAGAAAGTCAATTCGCTCCATGTCTATCCGCATTCCTACAACTTGATGATCGGGCGAAGTGGCACGTATCTGGTACATCCTTATCCGGAAAGGATCTTGAATGAGACGATCTTTACCGCTACGCTGGATATGGAAGACCAGACGGTGGCGGAAGTCGGACGAAAGATGATTGCCGGGAAGCAGGGCTTTGAAACGATATTTAATGATGACAGCCTCTCCACTTCGTATGTGTTTTATGCCCCTGTGCTGCGGACAGGCTGGTCGATGGCGGTTGTTTGTACCTATAAGGATGTTTTTGCTGATGTCGATCAGATTCGCACGGTGGTTTTGTCTGTTGCGTTGGCGGGGATGTGCTTGTTGCTTTTCTTTTGCATTTATATTATCCGGCAATTGACCTCGCCGCTGACTAAACTGGCCGATGCTACCCGCGAAATAGCCAAAGGGGACTTTACGAGCCCTCTTCCGCCTATCCGGCAGAAAAATGATGAGTTGGGGAAATTATACGATGCGTTTGCGCACATGCAGCGTTCGCTGGTCGATTATATCCGCGAACTGAAGACGACTACGGCGAATAAAGAACGGATCGAGAGTGAATTGCGCATTGCACGGGAGATACAGATGGGCATGATCCCGAAAATCTTCCCGCCTTTCCCTGATCGGGAAGATATTGATTTGTATGCGACGTTGAAACCGGCCAAAGAGGTGGGCGGCGACTTGTACGACTTCTTTATTGAAGGCGATGTCCTATATTTCACCATCGGCGATGTTTCTGGCAAGGGTGTGCCGGCTTCTTTGTTGATGGCCGTTACGCGTAGCCTTTTCCGGAATATGGCGCCCCATGTGCAGGAGGCTTCAAGGATTGCCGGGTCGTTGAACAATTCGATCTCGGCCGGCAACGAGTCGAGCATGTTCGTTACGCTCTTCGTAGGCATATTGGATTTGAAAACCGGTCGGTTGCGCTATTGCAATGCCGGGCATAATGCGCCGGTATTTCTTTCCGCTGGAAAAGCCGAATGGCTGCCCGTGTTGCCCAATTTGCCGTTGGGTTTGTTGGAAGGCTTCGGTTATCGGGAACAGGAAATAGTCCTGCCGGGTGATGCGACGCTTTTCTTATATACGGATGGCGTGACGGAATCGGAGAATACAGCGAAAGAACTGTTTTCCGAAGACCGCCTGATAGAATTTTTGAAGAAACAGATCCACGAAGCTCCCACAGTCTTGGTGAATGGTATGATGTCGGAAATCGACAAACATGCCGCCGGGGCTGAACAAAGTGATGATATTACGATGTTATGTTTGCGTTATACCTCAAATAGCTTATGAAACAGATACAGAAACGGCTGGTCCTGCAGAATGATGTCCAAGAAATCGAGAAACTGGCTCTTTTCATGGATGAAATCGGGGAAGAACTGTCGCTCCCTTCCGATTTGCAGTTTAATCTTTGCCTGGCGTTGGAAGAAGCCGTCACGAATGTTGTCTTGTATGCTTATCCGGGGCAATCCGGGCGCGAAATCGAGCTGGAAGCGCAAAGTGATGCCCGCTCGCTGGTGTTTGTCTTGACAGATGCGGGTATCGCCTTTGATCCGACCCAAGTGCCGGATGCGGATGTGAATTTATCCCTGGAAGAGCGCCCGATAGGCGGACTGGGGATTTTCCTGATCCGTAAAATCATGGACGAAGTATCCTATCAGCGTATGGATGGGAAAAACCGGCTGCGCATGAGGAAGGTGGTCGAAGTATAAATAGAAGCGGCCGGGTCAGGCCTTTTGGAAAAGGAGTGCTGTCAACGGTGTTTTTAGTGCTCCTTTTGGAAAAGGAGTGCCGTCAACGGTGTTTTTGGTGCTCCTTTTTAAAAAGAAGTACTATCGACAGCGTTTTTTATTCCAATTTGGGAAGATAGTTATTCCAAAAGTTTGTTTCTTAATTATTTGGAAAAAAGAATTAGAAAATTTATCTTTGAAACCGTTCAAACAAATCAAATAACCACAAAAAATGATGTATCCATGAAAAAAATTGAAGAATTTAGTCTGACTCGTATCCATCTGCACGAAAATTTTGAATTCTTGCGTAAGGTTTGTGAAAAGGGAGATGCCTGTCTGCCAACTACGGGAGATTTGAGCGCGGCCGACCTTCCGGAGAGCACAACAACCCTTTTGACAACATCGTTAGACAAGCTGCAGGCAAAGACGAATGCTTTTGATGCGGTCTTGAAGATTGCGGACAGTATTCCGGCTTCCACCTTGGCGGCACAGGCAGATGCCAAACGCGACAAGGCTTACCGCGATGGGCGAAAGTTCGTGACGGCTATGGCGGATCATCCGAATCCGGATTTAGCAAGTACGGCCAAAACCGTTTTGTTCTTGTATGATAAATATGGCGATCCGACCAATAAGTCGCAAGACGAGGAAAGCAGCAGCTTGTATAACCTCATGCAGGATTTGGACGCGCTCGAAGAAGGTGTATTGGAAAGTATTCACTTCACCGAATGGTATGCCTATTTGAAAGATTGCCAAGACGAGTTTCTGGCAGCCGACAAGCAGCGTACCGAAGAGAAAATGGCCAAGGAAACGGGGGCTATCAAGACCGCACAGACAGAAGCCAACCAGGCTTACCGCGAACTGGTGGATGTGGTGAATGCGCTTGTCTTGGTGAATGGGGAGACGCCGTATGCCGAGTTTATCGACTTTGTGAACGTCCAGATTGCCGACAAAAAGGCCATTGTGAAATCCCGTTCCACCAAAAGCGCCAATAAAAAGGCGGAAGAGGAAGCGAATAAGGACGGAGGAGAAACTCCTCAACCAGTTTCTTAGCCAAAGCGGCTGCGCAAAAAGGCCACGTATAAAATACCATTTATATTGCCAAAGGCACGGATGAAAATCCTTAGTGGGGTTGGAATCCGTGCCTTGTTTGTACAAACGGGATGGCGTAATGTCTGTTGATCGAATTTTGGAAAGTTTAATCCGCCGTATATTTGCCGAAGCCTAAATATGCAGTACTTTTACACAGTCATTTCAAAACACAAATCACAGCATGGAACCCTTTATACATTTGCATGTTCATACCCAATATTCGTTGCTCGACGGACAAGCCTCGATTGACGCGCTGATTAATAAAGCGTATGCTGACGGCATGCGTGCTATTGCCGTTACCGATCATGGTAATATGTTTGGTATAAAAGAATTCTTCAATAAGGTAAATAAGAAGAATGGAAAGGTACAAGGCACGATCAAGGATTTACAAAAGGAACTAAAGACGTTGGGTGCCAAAGAGGAACGGACCGATGAGGAAAACGCCCGGTTGGCAGAAATCCCCGGCTTGTTGGAAAAGGCCCAAGGTGATCTGTTTAAGCCGATTATCGGATGTGAATGTTATTGTGCCCGGAATCACCGCCTCCAGAAGACGGAAAAGGAAGACCGAAGCGGATGGCACTTGATTGTTCTTGCCAAGAATATGACGGGATATAAGAACCTGATCAAGATTGTTTCCCAATCATGGACGGAAGGTTTCTACGGGCGTCCGCGTATTGACAAGGAATTACTGGAACAGCATCGGGAAGGGTTGATTGTCTGTTCTGCTTGTCTGGGTGGAGAGATTCCGCAGAAGATAATGCACGGAAATATCCATGCTGCCGAAGAAGCTGTGCTGTGGTTCAAGCAATTGTTTGGAGAAGATTATTATCTGGAGCTACAACGTCATGAGACACATCGGGCGGATGCCGACCAGACTGTATATAAACATCAGGTAGAAGTTAATAAGGTCTTGATTGAATTGGCTCATAAACATGGAGTCAAGATTATTGCTACCAATGATGTTCATTTCGTCAACGAAGAGGATGCTGATGCACACGATCGCCTGATCTGCTTGAGTACGGGAAAGGATCTGAATGATCCGAATCGTATGCGTTATACGAAACAGGAGTGGATGAAGACTACTGCCGAGATGAATCAGATTTTCGGCGATGTCCCGGACGCTTTGCGTAATACGTTGGAAATAGCGGATAAGGTTGAATTCTATAGTATTGACAGCGGACCGATTATGCCAACCTTTAATATTCCGGAAGACTTTGGAACGGAAGAAGGTTATCGGCAGAAACTGACAGAGCAAGATCTGTTTGACGAGTTCACGAGGGATGAAAACGGGAATGTCGTCCTGAGCCAGGCGGATGCGGAAGCGAAGATCAAGAAGTTGGGCGGTTACGACAAGTTATATCGTATCAAACTCGAAGCGGATTACTTGGCTAAGCTGACGTATGAAGGAGCAAAGCCCCGGTATGGTGATCCTTTGTCGGATGAAGTCAAGGAACGTTTGAACTTCGAATTGCATATCATGAAGACGATGGGTTTCCCCGGTTACTTCTTGATTGTACAGGATTTCATCCGGGCAGCCCGGGAAGAGTTAGGCGTTTCGGTAGGACCGGGCCGTGGTTCTGCTGCCGGTTCAGCGGTAGCCTATTGTTTAGGAATTACCAAGATCGATCCTATTAAATACGATTTGCTGTTCGAGCGTTTCCTGAATCCGGACCGTATCTCTTTGCCTGATATTGATACCGACTTTGATGATGACGGACGTGGTGAAGTGCTTCGCTGGGTGACACAAAAGTACGGTCAGGAAAAAGTGGCGCATATTATCACATATGGTACGATGGCTACCAAACTTGCTATCAAGGACGTGGCCCGTGTGCAGAAACTTCCTCTGTCGGAATCTGACCGTTTGGCTAAATTGGTTCCCGATAAGATACCTGATAAAAAGCTGAACTTGCGGAATGCTATTGATTATGTTCCTGAATTGCAGGCGGCTGAGGCTTCTCCCGATCCTTTGGTGCGTGATACGCTGAAATATGCCAAAATGCTGGAAGGTAACGTACGTGGTACGGGTGTGCATGCCTGCGGTACGATTATTTGTCGTGACGACATTACCGACTGGGTACCTGTAAGTACGGCTGATGATAAAGAAACGGGTGAAAAGATGCTCGTTACTCAATATGAAGGTTCGGTAATTGAAGATACAGGCTTGATCAAGATGGATTTCCTGGGATTGAAAACATTGTCAATCATCAAGGAAGCCGTAGAGAATATTCGCCAGCACCGCAAGCTGGAGTTGAATATAGATAGAGTGCCTATTGACGATCCTGCTACTTATAAACTATATAGTGATGGGCGTACGATTGGTACATTCCAGTTTGAGTCTGCCGGTATGCAGAAATATCTGCGTGAGTTGCAACCTTCTACTTTTGAAGACTTGATTGCAATGAATGCTCTCTATCGTCCGGGACCTATGGATTACATCCCGGATTTTATCGACCGTAAGCATGGGCGGAAACCGATTGAGTACGATATTCCTGTCATGGAGAAATACCTGAAGGATACGTATGGTATTACGGTATATCAGGAACAGGTGATGCTTTTGTCCCGTCTGTTGGCTGACTTCACTCGTGGTGAGTCCGATGCCTTGCGTAAAGCGATGGGTAAAAAGCTACGTGACAAACTGGATCACATGAAACCTAAGTTCGTTGAAGGCGGACGTAAGAATGGACATGATCCGAAAGTACTTGAAAAGATTTGGGGAGACTGGGAAAAGTTTGCATCCTATGCTTTTAACAAGTCTCATGCTACTTGCTATTCATGGGTAGCTTATCAGACGGCCTATCTGAAAGCTAATTACCCTGCCGAGTATATGGCAGCCGTAATGAGTCGAACATTACCGATATCACTAAGCTGATGGACGAATGTAAGGCTATGGGTATCAAAGTTCTTGGTCCGGATGTGAATGAGAGTAATCTGAAGTTCACTGTTAACCCGGAAGGAAATATTCGTTTTGGTCTTGGTGCAGTGAAAGGTGTGGGCGAAGGTGCCGTGCTGAATATCATGGAAGAACGTGAGAAGAATGGTCCTTTCAAAGGTATATTCGACTTTGTGCAACGCGTCAATCTGACAGCTTGTAATAAGAAGAATCTGGAATGTCTGGCTTTGGCAGGAGGTTTCGATGAGTTCCCGGAATTGAAACGCGAGCAATATTTTGCCGTGAACTCTAAGAATGAAGTTTTCATGGAAACTTTGGTACGATATGGTAACCGTTATCAGGCAGATCAGGCAGCTGCCGCCAATTCCTTGTTCGGTGGTGAGAATGTAGTTGACATAGCTACTCCCGAAATTCCTGAAGCTGAACGCTGGAGTGATCTGGATCGTCTGAACAGGGAACGTGATCTGGTGGGTATCTATCTTTCCGCTCATCCGCTGGATGAATATTCGGTTGTGTTGCAACATGTTTGCAATACGCGTATGGCTGAACTGGAAGACAAAGCGGCACTTGCCGGACGTGAAATAACGATGGGAGGAATTGTAACTTCTGTACG
>OHQQ01000789.1_pt1 | contig 17727 bp, 16 predicted proteins | sample 1578211 | NCBI WGS metagenome assembly OHQQ01 (sample SAMEA3879539, study PRJEB24766) | human gut metagenome | biome: human-associated habitat; feature: feces | place: USA | collected 1985/1987
TTTTAACATTCAGGTCTCGCTATTTTGGTTCATATCAGCCTGCATTCAGGGCAGCTTCGGTCTTCCAGCCATCCACAAAGGCGGTCACAACAGCGTTCCAATCGCCAGTGCCGGCTGCGTAAGCAGTCAGAGCAGAGCCAACGCCGTTCTTCCAGTTTTCGGAAGGCATGGTGGAGAAGCACCAGGCAACAGGAGTCTTGCCCTCAGCGGTCAGAGCATTATCAACCTTAACGAAGAGGTTGGGGGATTCCTGAGCATTCTTGAAGGGGATAACAAAGCCCATATCGTTTGCCATGGCCTTGGTGCCCTCATCAGAGCTGACGCACCAGTAGATGAAGTCGAGAGTTGCATCGATATCTGCCTGGTCGGCTTCCTTGTTTACGCACCAGTAGTTCTCGGTGCCGGTGCACAGGCCCTGGTTGGCCTCATCGCCCACGCCAATGTAGACGGGGATCATGGTCAGGTCGTCATCGGTGAAGGGCTTGCCATCGCCGACGAGGTTGGTATATTCCCAAGAACCGTTCTGGAAGAAGACAGCCTCATTGTCCAGGAACTCGTTGCGGCTGTCATCGCCAGTCTTGCCAGCCAGCTCAGTGGGAGCACAGGTGGAGTTGTTGATGTACAGGTCAAACATGTTCTTGTAGTTATCCAGGTAGGTGCCCTTGATGGCATCCGTGGAGCCGATACCGTCAGCCTGGTACTCAAAGTAGATGGGCAGGTTGGCCAGGTGGGTCTTGAAACGCCAGTCAGAAGAGCCGTCCATACCAGCGGAGGTAAAGGCACCGTCCACGCCCAGCTCAGCCTTGCGAGCCTGGATGTCATCAGCGACCTTCTTCAGGTCGGCAAAGCCCTTGATGTCGTCCTGGGTATAGCCAGCGGCGGTCAGCAGCTCCTTGTTGTAGATGATGCCGTAGGTCTCGATGACGTAGGCAATGGCAGCCACAGCGTCGCCATCCTTCAGGGCGAAGGAATCGCTGGTCAGCTCACCGTACAGCTGGCTGCCGGACAGGTCGTAGCAGTAATCCTTCCAGTTTGCCAGACCAACAGGGCCGTTCACCTGGAACAGGGTGGGAGCTTCGCTCTTCTCCATCTCGCTCATCAGGGTGGTCTCGTACTGGCCGGAAGCGGCGGTGACAACGGTCACAGGCACGCCGGTCTCCTTGGTGTACTCAGCGGCCAGATCCTGCCAATCCTGATCCTGCTCGGGCTTGAAGTTCAGGTAGTAGACCTTGCCGTCTGCCTTTGCAGCGGTGCTGGAAGCAGCGGCAGAACCGGCAGCAGAGGAAGCAGTGCTGCTGGAAGAGCCACCGCAGGCAGCCAGACCCAGAGCAGCGGCGGAAACGCCAGCGGCCTTCAGGAAGTTACGACGAGTGATCATTTTCTTCATAATAAGTTCTCCTTCTTATTAAAAATAAACTATTTTAAAATCTCCGTCCCCTGACGGAGGGAATACAAATTAGGGAACTCCTTCAGTCACGACTTACGTCGTGCCAGCTCCCTCAAGGAGGGAGCCTCTGGCGAAGAGGTGAAACCTGCCGTACTGCCAAAGCCTCCCTCCGTGAGGGAGGGGGACCGCGTCAGCGGTGGAAGGAGTTTTTCAGATGGCCCTCACGCTCTCACCCTGCTGCAGCTCCGGCTGCAAGGTGATGGTCTGGGCCGGAGCACCGTGCTCGATCTGCCGCACCAGCAACTCAATGCTCTGCAGCGAGATCTGTTCACTGGGCTGCACAACGGTAGTCAGAACAGGCACACAGTAACGGGACATCGTGATGCCGTCAAAGCCGATCACCGAAACATCCTCCGGAACCCGTAGCCCGGCGCTCACCAGTGCGCGGATGGCACCTAAGGCGATCACATCGCTCATGGCGAACAGGGCGGTGAAGTCGACCCGGCGGGCCAGCAGACTGTTCACGGCGTGATAGGCAGACTCAAAATCGTAGTTGGACAGGCCGTACAGCTTGTCGCTGAACAGGATGCCTGCGTCCTGCATCGCCTGCTGTGCACCCTCGCGGCGCATCACGCTGGGATAACTGGTGACCGGACCACCCAGCACTGCGATCTTACGATGCCCTTGCTGGATGAGGTAGTCCACAGCAGTGTAGGCTGCAGCGCGGTCATCCACGCCCACCATGGAAAGATTGGGAAAGTCCAGCTCGTCGGAGACCAGTGTGGTCAGCACCGAGGGGACTGTGATGTTGGCAAAGCCTTTTTTGAAGTTGGCTACGCTGCCGCCCAGAAAGATCATACCTTTGGGCTTGATCTCCCGCAGGATCTTTTCGGCGGCATCGATCTCGTTGGCGTTTTCATCCAAATAGGAAACGATGCCATTGTAGCCATACAGGGTGGCGGCCCGCTGCAGCTGGACTAAGAAGTCCGAGAAGAAGAGATTGCGGGTGCCTTTGACCACGAACACCAGACTGCGGGACTGCTGGATCTTCAGCTGCCGTGCATTGGTGTTGGGCACGAACCCGGCCTCCCGCATTACCTTGAGTACATGCTCCTTGGTCTCGGGCCGGACATCAGGCCGGTCGTTGATGACACGAGAAATGGTGCTTACCGAGCAGCCGCTGATCCGGGCAATGTCCTTAATGGTCAGATTCGGCATTTTGTCGGAGTACCTCACTTTCGGTAATAGATTCGGGAACGTTGTCGGGAACGTTTTCAGTGACTATAGTATGGCATAATTTGTATAAAAAATCAATAACCCAAAAGTGTTTTCGTGAAAATTGCATAGCATTCTGAGCTGCTTTTGTGCAGATTGAATTGCGTACAAATCAAAATATGCCGACAGTTCCGCAAATTCCCGGTACAAATCAGAAACAACCGGTAAAACCGTACCGATTTGTAACTTTTCGACATAGAGCAGTGGTTTTATAAAAGGAGAAAGGAAAAAACAATGCCCGGCAGATAACACAGCCTGCCGGGCATTGCATGGTTTTGAAATGGTTTATCCGCTTTTTCAAAAATACGGGTGCTGATAGGGTTCGGGTTCCGGGCCGCAGTACAGGCCAAACGCATCACAGATCCAGTAGCTGCCGTCCTCCATGGGCACGCGGCACCACTGGTGGCTGTACTGGTTCTCGTTCACATGCTCATATGGGATGCCCAGAATGTCCAGACACAGAGCGGTGGCCCGGGCACACCCGGCACAGGATGCTGTGCGCAGTACAAAATAACCGTAGGGGTCGTTGTAATGGTTGGCTTCCATAGAGTAAGCCATGGAGCCATCATCCACCACCGCACGCAGGGCAGAGGCAATGCCGTAAAGCTGATCTTCCCGGCTCATGAGCGCCAGCGGTGTGACCACCTTCAGCGCTTCCTGATATGCCTGCGCAAACTCCTCATCGGTGCATTTGCGCTTGAGAGACTTGTAGTGGGCCAGCTTGTTGATGGCCACCGGCGACCAGATGGAAGAAAACTGCGCTTCGGTCAAAGAAAGCTCGTCATCACCGGCAATGCCGTCCGCAGAAGGCTTGCGGCCTTCATCAATGCCGTGATCCAGATAATGACGCAGCAGTGCACCCTCGTCATTGCCGCATACGGCCGCAACATCCGGATACTGTGCAGCGTAGTATGCTGCATCAAAGGTAGAAAGCGCAGCAGCGGAAAGACCGGTCTGTGCGGCCAGTAGCACACCGGCCGTCAGCGCCGCAAGTCTAAGATACCGTTTTTTCATGACAAAAACCTCCTCAAAAAAGAATAAAACGCCTCCTGAGCTCAGTATAGCACATCCGGGCCGGAAGAAAAAGACAAAAAAGCGCTCCCACCTTGTCATCGGTGAGAGCGCTTTGCTGATTGCTGATTATTTTGATTGAGTTGATTCTTTAAAGATTAGTCACTGACGTAGGGCATCAGAGCAACGTGACGAGCACGCTTGATGGCGATGGTCAGTGCGCGCTGATGATAAGCGCAGGTGCCGGTCACACGGCGGGGAATGATCTTTGCACGCTCAGAGACGTACTTACGCAGACGGGGCACGTCCTTGTAATCGATGGTGTCGATACGATCGACACAGAAGCTGCAAACCTTCTTGCGGCCGCGACGCATGGGGCGTGCGGGGCGAGAGCCTTCGGTTCTTTCAAAAGCCATTGCTTATTACCTCCTATTGGATTTTTAACGGATTGACCGTTTCGTGTCAGAACGGCAGGTCGTCGCTGTCGTCGATGACGGCGAAGTCGTCTGCATTGCCGGCAGAGTAGCTGGGAGCTGCCTCCACAGCGGCCGGGCGGGCAGGCGCTGCATTCTGGTAGGCGGGAGCAGAATTATTCTGATAATTTGCTCCGCCGCCTGCATTGCTGTTTTTGGAGCCTGCAAAGTTGATATTGTTGGCTACCACTTCCACAGCGGTGCGGTTGTTGCCGTTCTTATCCTGATACTGGCGGGTCTGAAGACTGCCTTCAATGGCGATCAGACTGCCCTTTTGGAAATACTTGCAAACAAACTCGGCCTGCTGACGCCATGCAACGATATCGATGAAATCGGCCTGACGCTGCTCGCCCTGACGCGCAAAATTGCGGTCACAGGCAATGCGGAAGCTGCACACATTGGTACCCTGCGGGGTGGTGCGCAGTTCGGGATCCGCCACAAGACGGCCCATGATGGCAACAACATTCAACATTTTACGGTCTCCCTTTCTGTCACAGAAGAATTACTCCTCGTGAGCAATGATCAGGCTGCGCATAACACCTTCAGTGATCTTGTACACACGGTCCAGCTCAGCAGGGAAGCTGGGCTCGCTGGTGAAGTCGATCACGGTGTAGACGCCTTCCTCCTCGTCGTTGATGGGGTAGGCCAGACGGCGCTTGCCCCACTCGTCGATGGAATCGATCGTACCGTTAGCCTCGATCAGGGACTTGAACTTACCAACCAGAGCGGCGGTAGCCTCCTCGTCGAGAGCGGCGCTGGTAATCAGCATGGTTTCGTACTTTGCCATTTTGTAGCACCTCCTTTTGGACTTAAGGGTCCTGCAATCACAGGACCAAGGGTACACACAAAACGCGGCATCGCGTCTTGCGTGCGGCGTGTCTGTTCAGACAGCAATTTATTATAGCAAGCTGTGTGGATTCTGTCAAGCTTTTTCCGAAAAAAGATATAATAAAAAATATTTTGATTTTTTTGTGAAAGAGGACTATAATATAGTAGCTTTCAGAGGATGAACGGCAAAGTAGCCGGGGATCGGCCGTCTCTCTGCTCTCTGTTACCCATCTTCGGAAGGAATGTATATATGGTTCTGGGAATTTTATAGTAAAGGAAGGATTCTTTGTGTATTCGGTTTTCCGTAACCTGGCAATCATCATCCTCAGCGCAAAGTTCTTTGGTCTGGTGGCCCGCAAGTGCAAGGCCCCGCAGGTGGTGGGTGAGATCCTTGCCGGTTTGATCATCGGCCCCTGTGTGCTGAATCTGGTGCAGACCAGTGATGCCATCTCCACCTTTGCGGAGATCGGCGTGGTCATGCTGATGTTCACCACGGGCCTTGGCACCAATCTGAAGGAACTGATCAAAGCCGGCCCCATCGCCACCCTGGTCGCCTGCGTGGGCGTAGCCGTTCCGCTGGTGGGCGGCACCCTGCTGTACAGTGCGTTCTACGGCTTCTCTGCCGTGGGCAGCCCTGAGTTCTACCGTGCCCTGTTCATCGGCACCATCATGACGGCCACCAGCGTGTCCATTACGGTGGCAACCCTGCAGGAGCTGGGCCACCTGAAGAGCTTTCTCGGCACCACCATCGTCAGTGCCGCCGTCATTGATGATGTCATCGGCATCGTAGTCCTCACCTGCGTACTGGGCGCAAGCTCCGGCACCGGCACGGGTCTGGGCAAGGTGCTCATTAATACGGTGCTGTTCTTTGCCACTGCCGTGGGCGTGGGCGTTGTGGCTCACTTTGCTATGACATGGCTGGACAAGCGCAATCCCCATACCCAGCGCATCACCATCGTGAGCATGGCGTTCTGCTTTGCCATGGCCTACATCGCCGAGGAATACTTCGGCATTGCAGATATCACCGGTGCCTATATCGCCGGTATCGTTCTGTGCACCATGGACGATGCCCCCTACGTGGAGCGCCGCGTGGATATCAGCAATTATATCATTTTTGCGCCCATCTTCTTTGCATCCATCGGCTTGAAGACCGACATCAGCGGCCTGACGCCGGAAATCTTCCTGTTCTGTGTCTGCTTCGTCATTGTGGCACTTATCACCAAGATCATCGGCTGCGGTTTGGCCGCAAAGCTCTGCCGCTTCAACTGGGGCGACTCCCTCAAGATCGGCGTTGGCATGATGACCCGCGGCGAGGTGGCACTGATCGTGGCCCAGAAGGGCCTGGATGTCGGCGTGGTGGACTCGGTCTACTTTACCGCTGTGATCCTGCTGATCGTGGTGTCCAGTGTGGCAACGCCGCTGGTGCTGAAGGCACTCTTTACCAAGATGCCGCCGCAGAAGCACCCCAGTCAGGTAAATGGGTAAACAATAAAAAGATCCTCCGACAGGTCTGCCGGAGGATCTTTTATTTTCAGGATAAGTTACAGTGTCTTGCAGAACTCCTTCAGGTAAGTGCGGAATTCTTCGCCGATCTCCGGATGCTGCAGGGCCAGCTCCACCTGAGCTTCCACCACCTTGAGCTTGTTGCCCATGTCGTAGTGCTTGCCGGTGAACTCTACGGCCGTCATGCCGCCGCGGGTGCGGGCATACTCGGCCATGGCATCGGTCAGCTGGATCTCGCCGCCTGCGCCGGGCTTGGTGTGGGCAAGGATCTCGTAGATCTCCGGGGTCAGCAGCACGCGTCCCAGAATGGAGTAGTTGCTGAACTCCTGTCCCTTCTTGGGCTTCTCGATCATGTCGTCCACAAAGAAATAGTTGTCGTGGATGGGGGTGGTCTTCAGGCTGCAGTACCGGCTCACATCTTCCCATGGCACTGCGGAAACGCCTGCCGCCGGGCGGCCGAACTCCTCGTAGGCGCGGATCAGCTGAGCACAGACCGGGTCCTCGCCCCAGATCACGTCATCGCCATAGATCACCACGAAGGGATCATCGCCGGTGAAGGCCTTGGCGGTGTTCACGGCATGGCCCAGACCCAGCGTTTGCTTCTGGCGCACAAAGAGGATGTTTGCCATGTTGGCGATGCCAAGGCACTCTTCCAGAGCCTTTTCCTTGCCGGGCTTTGCCAGCTTTTCTTCCAGCTCAGGGCTACGGTCGAAGTGATCCTCGATGATGCTCTGGTTGCGGCCCAGAATGATGAGGATATCGGTGATGCCGGAACGCACAGCTTCTTCCACCAGATACTGGATGGCGGGCTTGTCCACGATGGGCAGCATGCCCTTGGGCATGGCCTTGGTAGCGGGCAGCACGCGGGTGCCAAGACCGGCGGCAGGGATGACGGCTTTGGTGACTTTCTTCATCATGATCCATATTCTCCTATTACTATTTTGAAATCCGCAATGCCAGCCTTTGCAGGCGGCATTGTAGATCAGAGCATCCCGGCCAAAGCGTCCAGATTCGGACCCATCAGCACGGTAGCGCAGGCACCCAGCACCATCAGCAGCACAAAGGCACCGATCACACCGGCGATGCTCACGCCGCCCTGCGCAGACAGGACCGCACGGCGCTGGGCAGCGTCCGGGAACTCAGCACGGATGCGGCGGATGCGCTCGGCTGCGCTTTTGCGGTACAGCCACTTGGCGTACAGGGTGCGCAGCATCACCAGCGCAAAGCTAAACACCGTCATAATGCGGGAAAGCACGACGATGGCAGTGCTGCTGATGCCCGCAGTGAGCGGACTGCCGGTGGCCTGCATCATGCTCAGCAGGGTGGGCAGGGCCACCACCAGCTCTGCGGCCAGAAAACCAAAGGCCGGCTTCCACGCCTTGCGGTAGAAGAAATAGAACGGGCCGAACACCAGCGCCGAGAAGCACATGGAAATTTTGGTGTGCTGCAGCTGCATCCGGCTGTAATCGTTCAGGTAGACGGGCGCGGCCTTGCCAATATAATCGTTCCAGTCGCTGTAAGGGATGCCGTCGATCAGCTCTTCCTTGCCAAAGGCCGCCTGCACGTTGCGGCGGGTGGGTTCCTCCACCGTCTGCTGATACTGGCGGTAAAGGTCGTTGTAATCAAAGCGTCCGTCTGCGTCGGTGCCGGGTTGGCTTTGGGTGGGCGGCTCCGGGCACTGGCTCTCCGGCGGAAGAACGGCACCGCAGCAGCGGCAGCGCTCTTCGGTGCGCAGGGTGCGCTCACCGCAGCTGGGGCAGGTGCGCAGAGCATCGTCTTTGTACGGGAACGTCCATTCATAGCCCGCGCCATGGGCGGGGGTGTGGATGCAGCGGCCAAGCTTTTCGTAGCACTCGCGGTGATAGGGTGCGCCGCAGTCCGGGCAGACCACGATATCATCGGTCAGCGCCAGCGGTCTGCCGCAGCCTTCACAGGGACAGCCATAATATTTCGGCATGATTTCCTCCTGTTGTATGGTTCATACTGGTATTATACTCCCCTGAAAGAGAAAAGAAAAGGTGAAAATCTTCAAAATTCCAGCAGGATAATCCATTTACCCCTTTACTTTAGCATAGATTCTCGGTATACTAATGAAGTATCTGTGTATAAACTGTGTCTTTTGGCAAGTACAAAGGACTTTATCTTATTTATCATTTCGAGAGGGATTTAGAGAATGATCACGATTGACGAACTGAAGGTGCAGCTTGCCGATTACGGCAAGGCGGTCAAGGACTTGGAAGAAGCCCTTGCCATTGATGCCTCCCGCAAGCGCGTGCAGGAGCTGGAGCACACTATGAGCCGCCCCGGCTTTTATGATGATGCAGACCTGAGCAAGAAGGTCTTTGACGAAGTGGGCGACCTGAAGGGCAAGCTGAGCCGCTTTGAAAAGCTGCAGGGCCTGTACGATGATGCCGAGACCATGCTGGTGATGCTGGACGAGGAGTACGACCCCGACATGGTGCCCGAGGCAGAGGAAGCCGTGAACGCCGTGGGCAAGGCCGTGGACGAGCTGCAGCTGATGACCATGCTGAACGGTGAGTACGACCACAGCAACGCCATCCTGACCTTCCATGCTGGTACCGGCGGCACCGAGGCACAGGACTGGGCCGAAATGCTGTACCGCATGTACAACAAGTGGGCTTCCAACCACGGCATGACCGTGGAGGTTCTGGATTATCAGGACGGTGATGAAGCCGGCATGAAGAGCGCCTCCATGATGGTGAAGGGTGCCAACGCCTACGGCCTGCTCAAGAGCGAGAACGGTGTGCACCGTCTGGTGCGCGTGTCGCCCTTTGACGCCAACGCCCGCCGCCAGACCAGCTTTGCTTCGCTGGAAGTGATGCCCGAGCTGGATAACACCATTCAGGTGGATATCCGCCCCGAGGACATTGAGATGCAGGTGTACCGTTCCTCCGGTGCCGGCGGCCAGCACATCAACAAGACCTCTTCCGCTGTGCGTCTGATCCACAAGCCCACCGGCGTCGTGGTCAGCTGCCAGACCCAGCGCAGCCAGTTCCAGAACCGTGACTACGCCATGGAAATGCTGAAGGCAAAGCTGTATCAGATCGCAAAGCAGCAGCACATGGATAAAATCGATGATATCAAGGGCGTGCAGAACGAGATCGCATGGGGTCACCAGATCCGCAGCTATGTGTTCATGCCCTACACCATGGTCAAGGATCACCGCACCAACTACGAGACCGGCAATGTGGATGCCGTGATGGACGGCGATCTGGACGGTTTCATCTTCGCATACCTCAAGGCTGCAAGCCGCGGGGAACTGCAGGATACCTGATCTTGAACGTATAAAATGCAAAGGCCGTGCTTCCTTTTATGGAGGCACGGCCTTTTTTGAATTGCAATATTGATAAGAGAAGTGTATACTGAAGAAAATTCCATGATGAGGAGGAATCTCTATGAAGAAAAAGGTAATTACGCTGTTTTGCACGATTGTAATGATGTGCGCATGTCTTTGTGGAACTGCGTTTGCAGAAAATAAACCTAATGTGGAATTGATGTATTTTACAACGACATCTGATACGAGCAATCCATACTATAGATGTGCACCGGTGCTTTATTATCGCAATAATACAGAAAAAACAATCAAGTATCTGGATTGGTATGTGACGGCGTATAATCGCGTTGGTGATGCGACCCCGGATTTGAACACGGGATTGACAACAAAGAAGCTGACAGCTGTTGGCCCAATTCAGCCATTTCAGCTTGTGAGAGAGTCAAATGCTGGAGTTAACACGAATTGGCTTATTGCTGTAGATAGCCCATTTAGATACTATAAGGAAACAGCCTATTTTGTATCCATCGGAAATAGTATGCATCCGGTATATCAAGATGTTTATAATAACTTTTTTGTAGAGCCAAATAAATATGATGTGAGTAGTTATACTTATCTAACAGAAGATGAAATTCAAAATGCAATGTTTTCGGAATGGTGTGGGTTCGATAATACCGGCTGGTATAGTAATGTAATCGACAGAATTCAAGTTGACAAAGTTATTGTGACATATATGGATGGAAGTACAGAAACGATTGCAGCTATGGGAACAAAATACCGTAATATGTCGCTGCAAAATTTGCCTTTTGATCAAATGTTGGCGCAGTGTCAAGCGGTTTATAATTATAAAGACTATCTACTCTTTAACCCTGACTTAACAGATGTGTTTGGGACGAATCAGAAAGCATTATTTGAACACTTCATTTTAAATGGGGCAAATGAAGGTCGGCAGGGAAGTAAAGAATTTAACTTGAGCCAATATAAAGCAAACAATCCTGACCTTGTAGCTGCATTTGGCAATGATAATGTAAAATATTACGACCATTATATCACGTCCGGTAAAGCCGAAGGCCGAATTGCAAAATAACAAAAACGGGAGGCAGTATCAAAACTGTCTCCCGTTTTGCGGTTTCATGCCAGATCGGGCAGAATGGTATCCCAGAGATTTTCCTCCTGCCGCAGGGCGTTGAAGCAGCAGTCCAAGTACATTTTGTTTGCCGCTGCAAGGATCGTGCTGCGGAGAAGCAGCTTTTCATCTGCGGCATCCACGGCAAGGTCGCGGATCTCCCTGGTGCAGCCGAATACAAACGGCAGGCAGTTCTCCATCTCGTCGCAGAAGTAGTCGTAAGCTGCCCCGGCGGAACAGTGCGCCCGCTGCATTTTGAATAGGGCATCGATGTTTTCCATTGAGAGCACCGTTTTGGAGACTGCAATGTACATCAGGGATGCGATCTGATCGCGGGCGTACTTCTTGCGCACCGGGTGGGACAAAATGCCCTTTTTAACGTAGTTGCTGACCATGGAAGAGGTGAGCTCCACGCCGCAGAAGGTGCGGAAATAGCTGTTGACGTACTGCACGGTCTGGTCAAGATAAAGCCCCATCTGCGGGAGATCGGCGTACCGGGGCAGGGCAAACCCGGCGGCGCAGGCCGCAACGCGGCATTTGGTTTCAGTTTTCATATCGTAAGCAGTTTTCTAAGGTTGGCGCAGCTGGGCTGCGCGGGATACAGAAAATGGTTTTCTGGCGGTATTATAGCGCAAATCGGTTCTCTGGTCAACGGATTTTTAAAACTTTTGAAAGAATGCATAAAATCCCTTGACAGGTTTTTGAAAAACTGCTATGATGTCTGCAGTGAACCGAAAAACCATGCAGGCGGAAGTGCGTGTAAGGCACGGAAAATAAAAAAATGACCTGCTATCACAAAATAGATTTGGAGCGTGCATTTTATGAAAACCAAGATCGTTGTGGATTCTTCGTCCAACCTGTATGCCCTGCCGGGCGTGGATTTTGCCTGTGTGCCGTTGAAGATCGTCACGGATGAACAGGAATATCTGGATGACGGTACTCTGGATGCTGTGGACATGGCCCGGTCTCTGCGTACTTACAAGGGCAAGACCAGCACCTCCTGCCCCAATGTGGCAGACTGGCTGGCTGCTTATGAGGGTGCGGAGCAGATCTTTGTTGCCACCATCACGGGCACACTGTCCGGCAGCTACAATGCTGCACTGCTGGCAGCGGAAGAATACAAGGAAACGCACCCGGAGGCCCGTGTTTTTGTTCTGGACAGCCTGTCCGCCGGGCCGGAGCTGCGTCTGCTGGCAGAGCGTCTGCGGGATCTCGTCCGGATCGGGATGGAGTTTGACGAGATCTGCGAGGCGATCCTGGCTTACCACAAGCACACACATCTGCTGTTTTCGCTGGAATCGCTGGCCAATCTGGCCCGCAATGGCCGTGTGAAGCCTGCTGTTGCCGCTGTGGCACGGATGCTGGGCATCCGGGTCATTGGTCAGGCCAGTGAGAGCGGCGAGCTGGAGGTGCTGTGCAAGACCCGCGGCGAGCACGGTGCACTGGAGCGCATCGTGCTGGAATTGAAGGATCACGGCTTTACCGATGGCAAAGTGCACATTGCCCACTGTGATAACCCGGAAGCTGCCAAGCGCCTGAAGCTGATGATCCACGCGGTGTTTGCAGGGGCGCAGGTGGATGTGGCCGAGTGCGGCGGCCTATGCAGCTACTACGCTGAGCAGGGCGGCCTGATGGTGGGCTATGAGGACGGAAAAACAGAGTAAAAGAGTTTTTGATATTGCAAGCAAGCCGGGCCTGCGGGTCTGGCTTGCTTTTTTTGAACAACGCAAAACTTGAAAAAGTTGTAAAACCGCGCTATACTTACACATAATTATAAATGGGAAAGGAGGGCAGGCCCATGCTTTTTCGTTCACCGATCGTGCGCTTTTTCAGCCGCATTCTGAACCGCATCACCATCACGGTTGTGTTGGTGGCATTGCAGCTGCTGTGGCTGTGCTGGGTGGCGTTTGCCATCACCACCGGCACGGGCCGCGTGTGGGTGAACGGCCTGCTCAACGCACTGAGCCTGCTCATCGTCCTGTACCTTGTGCGCAAGGATGAGAATAGCGCCTACAAGGTGGGCTGGATCGCGCTGATCGGCATTCTGCCGCTGCTGGGCGGTGCGCTGTATCTGGCCTTTGGCAACAAACGCCCGGCCAAGCGTCTGCGCCTGAAAATGCAGGCGGTGGAGGATGCCCACAAAAAAGACCTTGTACAGGAGCCGGGTGTGCTGGAAGGTCTGGATGCCCGCGAGCAGGGGCAGAGCCGATATGTGGCAAAGTACGGCCCCTATCCGGCGTGGCAGAACACTCACACGCAGTATTTTGCCTGCGGCGAAGCCATGTATCCGCAGCTGCTGGCCGATCTGGAAAAGGCTGAAAAGAGCATCTTTCTGGAATTTTTCATCGTGAGCCACGGCTGCATGTGGAACGGCATTGAAAAGATCCTGCGCCGCAAGGCTGCGCAGGGCGTGGATGTGCGCCTGATCTACGATGATTTTGGCAGTCTGCTGGGTCTGCCCGCCGATTTCATCGTGCGCATGGAGCGGGCGCACATCCGCTGCATCCCGTTCAACCCGGTGGTGCCGCTGCTCTCGCTGGTGATGAACCACCGCGACCACCGTAAGATCGTAGTCATTGACGGTACGGTGGCCTACACCGGCGGCGTGAATCTGGCAGATGAGTATATCAATGCGGAGCAGCGCTTTGGCTACTGGAAGGATGCAGCCCTGCGTGTGGAAGGCGATGCCGCGTGGAACTTTACGGTGATGTTCCTCAACTTCTGGAACGCCTTCCGCCCCAGCGAGACGGATTATGATGCATTTCGTCCCATGCCGCTGGTGCCGCCGGTATCGGACGGCATCGTGCAGCCCTACGCGGACAGCCCGCTGGACGAGGAACCGATGGCCGAGACGGTGTACCTGAACATCCTTGCGCAGGCACAGCGGTATGTTTATATCTACACGCCCTACCTTGCCGTGGGCGAGGAAATGCTGGACGCACTGAAAAACGCGGCCAAGCGCGGGGTGGACATCCGGCTGGTGCTGCCGGGCATCCCGGACAAAAAGCTGGTGTTCCGGCTGAGCCGGTCGTACTATCTGCCGCTTTTGAGGGCAGGTGTACGCATTTACGAATATACGCCCGGCTTTCTGCATGCCAAGTGCTGGGTAAGCGACGATGTAACTGCCGTAGTGGGCAGCATCAACATGGACTACCGCAGCCTGTTCCTACACTTTGAGTGCGGTGTACTGCTGCAAAAGAACAGTCAGGTGGCAGTTCTGCGGGACGATGTACGGGCCATGCTGCCGCAGTGCCGCGAGATACAGGTGACGGAATGCCGCACCAGCCTGCCCGGCACGGTGCTGGACAGTGTGCTGCGGCTGCTGAGCCCCTTGATGTGATAAAAACTCCCTTTCCGGGTAAACTAGCCCAAAAGCCCCTTTACGATGGGGGCAGGAAAGGGAGCGTTTTATTATAATGAAAAAGATACCTCGCATGATCCTGGGCTGCACGCTGGCGGCAGCTCTGGCCCTGACCGCCTGCAGCCGAAGCGATTCCGGTTCCTCCGGCAGCATGAGCACGAGCATGGGCGACAGTTCATCGCAGACGGGGCAGGCGGGCCAGAACGCCGCATACCGCACCGGCCTTGGCATCCTGACCGAAGCGTCTGATCAGGAACGCACGGGCAAGATCGATACCATCGCAGCTGCCGTTCTGCTGGATGCCGAGGGCAGGGTGGCAGATGTGATGCTGGACGAGGTGGAGATTTCGGTCACGGGGGACAGCACCGGCAAGGTGACGATGCCCACCGACAATCGCACCAAGCGCCAGAAGGGCGATGATTACCCGCTGGCAGCGGTGTCCTCGCTGAAAAAGGGCTGGGCAGAGCAGGCGGATGCCTTTGGCAATTATCTTACCGGCAAAACCCCGGATGAGGTGAAGAAGCTTGCCACCGACGATGACGGCAAGTCGAAGGATGCTGACCTGCTCTCCACCTGCACCATTGCGGTGGACGGCTATCGGGATGCTGTGGTGCGCGCCTGCGAGAATGCAAAGGCAGTCGGCTCGGCCCGCGGCGACCGCGCTGTGCTGGGCGTGTCAGTGCGCAATGACACCAAGGAACTGACCGCCGACGATGACCACGATGTGACCGCGCAGGTGGACATCACAGTGGCAGCCCTGACGCTGGATGCTGACGGCCGTGTGACCGGTGCAGTGGCGGATGTGGCAGAGCCTGCCCTTACCGTGGGCGCGGATGGTACGGTGTCGGCACCGGAGATGGTCAAAACCAAGGTGGAACTGGGCGACAGCTACGGGATGCGCGGGGCATCCAGTCTGGACAAGGAATGGTACGAGCACAGCGAGGGCTGGTGCGATTACCTGAAGGGCAAGACCCGTACTGAGATCGCAGGCATCCCGGACGATGGTTCGGATGCCGACCTTGCGGCACTGTGCACCATCTCGGTGACGGAGCTGCAGAAGGCTGCGCTGGCGGCGTTTGCGGAAGAGTAAAGCGGAGAAAAGAGGAAAGGCGCAAAGCTTTTCCTCTTTTCTTTGTGCAATCAGACCAAAGAATTGGCGCAGAAAAGCCTTGAAAAAGACGAACTGCACTAACTTTTGCATTTCCTCTTGCCAAATGGCTGCAAACGCGCTATTCTATAGTCACAGTTTAACACTTTAGCATGATAAAATGCTAAACCGAGAGGGAATACATTTGGGAAACAAAAAAGGAGGAGCCTTTTATGAAACGTCTTGTCTCTGCTTTTCTGGCTGGTGCCATGGCACTGAGCCTTGCCGCCTGCGGCGGTGCCGCATCCACTTCCGCCGTGGCATCTTCTGCCTCTGCATCCGGGAGCGCAGCCGCCTCTGAGACCGCAGCCAGCGATCTGGACTACATCAAGGAAAAGGGCAAGATGGTCATTGGCTACACCGTCTATGAGCCGATGAACTACACCGATGCCGACGGCAACTTTACCGGTTTTGATACCGAGCTGGCAACTGCCGTGTGCGAAAAGCTGGGAGTCGAGCCGGAGTTCGTGGAGATCAACTGGGATACCAAGGTGGTGGAGCTGGATGCCAAGAGCATCGACTGCATCTGGAACGGTATGACCCTGACCGATGACATCATGGCCAACACCGCCACCACCAAGGCCTATGCCAAGAACGCACAGGTCGTGGTTGTGAAGGACGGCACCGACTACAGCTCCACTGCGGATCTGGTGGGCAAGACCGTGGTTGCCGAGGCTGGTTCTGCCGGTGAAGCCGCCATTGAGGGCGACGAGAACCTTGCACAGGCCGATTACGTCTCCAAGAGTGTGCAGACCGACTGCCTGATGGAAGTTGCCGCAGGCACTGCTGATGCCGCTGTGCTGGATCTGACTCTGGCCAACGCCATGATCGGTGAGGGCACCGACTATGCAAGCCTGAAGATCGTGGACGAGCTGAACGCTGAAGAGTACGGCGTGGCCTTCCGCAAGGGCAGCGATGCCGCCGCAGCTGCGGATGCCGCCTTTGACGAGCTGAAGGCTGACGGCACCATGCAGGCTCTGGCCGACAAGTACGATCTGGCTCTGGCCGACTGAGTTCTATAAGAATGTAATTACTCCTTCCGTCATCGCTGCGCGATGCCACCTCCCTCGGTGAGGGAGGCTTTTTGTTGCCGATATGCGTGAGGCTCCCTCATTGAGGGAGCTGTCACCGAAGGTGACGGAAGAAGTTCAAAAAACGGATTGATGGGTGTGTTCTTGTGTCTGTGATTCTGAGTCGCCTTTCCGGCGCGTTTCTGCTCAACTGTGAGCTGTTCGCTCTGACCCTGCTGTTTGCGCTGCCGCTGGGTCTGGTGGTGGCTTTCGGCTCCATGAGCCGGTGCAAGCCGCTTTCCGGCGCGGTAAAGACCTTTGTATGGGTCATCCGCGGCACGCCGCTGATGCTGCAGATCATCGTGATCTATCTTGGCCCCGGCCTGCTGGGCATGAATAACCCATGGCCCTCCGGCTCCGGCGGACGCATGGTGGCGGCGGTGGTGGCTTTTGCCATCAATTACGCCTGCTACTTCTCCGAGATCTACCGCGGCGGCATCGAAGCCGTTCCCAAGGGCCAGACCGAGGCCGGTCAGGTGCTGGGCATGACCAAGACCCAGATCTTTTTCAAGGTGACGCTGCTGCAGGTGGTCAAGCGCATTCTGGCCCCCATGGGCAATGAGGTGATCACCCTCGTCAAGGATACCTCGCTGGCAAACACCATTGCCAACAAGGAGATCATCATGATGGCCAAGGAGTACAGCGCAAAGGGCCTGATCTGGCCGCTGTTCTCCACGGCGATCTTCTTCCTGGTGTTCGTGGGGGCTCTCACCCTGCTGTTTGGCTGGCTTGAGAAAAAGCTGGATTATTTCCGCTGCTGAGGAGGTTTTGAATCATGGCATTATTGGAAGCCTCCGGCATCGGGAAGGATTTCGGAGAGACACACGTTTTAAAGGATATCTCGCTGACACTGGAACAGGGCGAGGCGCTGGCCATCATCGGTTCGTCCGGTTCCGGCAAGACCACCCTGCTGCGCTGCCTGAACTTTCTGGAGCGGCCGGACACCGGTGTCATCAAGGTGAACGGCGAGACCATGTGGGACGCCGCCGACCCCGCCACCCAGCGGGAGAGCGAGGTGCGCAAAAAGCGCCTGCACTTCGGTCTGGTGTTCCAGAACTTCAACCTGTTCCCGCAGTATACGGCATTGCAGAACGTGATGCTGGCCGGGGAGCTGCTGGCCAAGGAGCGCCCGGACTACAAGGCCAACAAAAAAGCCATCCATCAGCAGCTGGAACAGCAGGCCCGGGAACTTCTGGCCCAGATGGGCCTGTCGGAGCGGGCAAACCACTACCCGCATCAGCTGTCCGGCGGCCA
>OHQQ01000797.1_pt1 | contig 17562 bp, 15 predicted proteins | sample 1578211 | NCBI WGS metagenome assembly OHQQ01 (sample SAMEA3879539, study PRJEB24766) | human gut metagenome | biome: human-associated habitat; feature: feces | place: USA | collected 1985/1987
AAACCGTCGTCACGTTTTTCACACGCCGTATGCCGCCGCTGCGGGTGACAGCGCCGTCTTCCGCCGGAGCGTCGATCGCCTCGAGAAGGCCTTGCAAATCCTCAAGGGCTTGTTCGACGGGGACGACGTGCGAGATTTTCTGCTCGGGGACGGACGGAGGTTGGGGGACTTCCTCTGTGGTCAAGTCACTGGTACAGCCGACAAGCAACCCTAAAATTGCCAGTAGCGACAAATACTTCATGTTTTTCATATCAAATTAGGGTTAAAGCGAATAAAATGACAAATTCAGAGATGTTTTTATTAAAAAAACAAAAATCGTGCAATTATTTTTGAATATTCAAACTTTTGCAATGTGAAATCGAGCGAAAAATCTTTTGTCGGTTTGGATATATACGACAAAACCGACCGGGCAAGGGCGTCCCGCTTTCCGTCGCATTTTCGCGCCGACTTTTCACCATCCTTCCCTCCCGCCGCACCGACCGGCCGCGACATGACCGCGATGCACACTGTTGCGACCATTTTTTATGAATTATAAATAGTTTTACGTACTTTTGTACGTTATATAGACATCTATGAAATTTACGCTCCAACATAAAGACCCCTCTTCGCAGGCGCGGGCGGGCGAATTGCAGACCGATCACGGCGTGGTGAAGACCCCGATCTTTATGCCCGTAGGTACGGCGGCGACCGTCAAGGGCATCTTTCACCGCGACGTGCGCGACGAAGCCCGGGCCCAGATCATCCTGGCCAACACCTATCACCTTTATCTGCGTCCCGGTATGGATATTCTCGAGCGGGCGGGCGGCGTGCACCGCTTCTCGACCTGGGACGGGCCGATGCTCACCGACAGCGGCGGCTTTCAGGTCTTCTCGCTAGCGGGCTGCCGCAAGCTCAAGGAGGAAGGATGCCATTTCCAGTCCCACATCGACGGTTCGCGCCATCTGTTCACGCCCGAAAGCGTGATCGACACGGAGCGTACGATCGGCGCCGATATCATGATGGCCTTCGACGAGTGTCCGCCGGGCGACTCGCCGCGTGATTATGCCGCCAAGTCGCTCGCCCTGACCGAGCGCTGGCTCGACCGCTGTTTCAACCGTTACCGCCAGACCTCGCCCAAATACGGCCATTACCAGGCGCTGTTCCCCATCGTACAGGGCTGTACCTATCCCGACTTGCGGGCGCGGGCGGCCGAAAATGTCAAACAGTACGACGCGGACGGCTATGCCATCGGCGGTCTTGCCGTAGGCGAGCCGACCGACGTGATGTACGAGATGATCGAGGTGGTGAATGCCATCCTGCCCGAAGACCGCCCCCGCTACCTGATGGGGGTCGGCACGCCGATCAACATCCTCGAAGGCATCGCCCGGGGTGTCGATATGTTCGACTGCGTGATGCCCACGCGCAACGGACGCAACGGACAGATTTTCACTTCGGAAGGCACGATCAATATCCGCAACAAGAAATGGGAGGACGACTTCTCCCCGATCGATCCCGAAGGCACCGCCTTCGTCGATCACGTCTATACGAAAGCCTACCTGCATCATCTGACGATCTGCCAGGAGATGCTCGGTGCGCAGATCGCTTCGCTGCACAACATCGCATTCTACCTGCGGCTGGTCACCGAGGCCCGCCGACACATCGGGGCCGGGGATTTCACCCCTTGGAAGGAGCGGATGGTCGCCAAACTCGGCCGCAGGCTGTAACACTCGAACCACGATGAAACGAAAGCTCCCGCATTTCCGCTTCCCCGGATTCAAGATCCTCGACCGGTATATCCTCGGCAAGTTCTTGAGCACCTACTTCTTCGCTATCGCGATGATCATCGTGGTCGTGGTGATCTTCGACTACGTGGAGAAGATCGACAACTTTACGGAAACGAAAGCGCCGCTCAAGGCGATCATTTTCGACTATTACCTGAATTTCATCCCGTTCTTCATCAACCAGTTCAGCGGACTGTTCACCTTCATCGCCGTCATTTTCTTCACCTCGAAAATGGCCTATCAGACCGAGATCGTGGCTATGCTTTCGGGCGGCATGAGTTTCCGGCGGCTGATGTGGCCCTATTTCCTGGGGGCGCTCATCATCGCTTCGCTCTCTCTGGGGTTGAACCTCTGGTTGATTCCGGTGTCGCAGCGCAGCTGCGTGGCTTTCGAGAACCAATACATCCCGCGCAAGGCGCGTTTCCAATACGATAAAAATATCTACCGTCAGATCGAACCCGGTACGTTCGCCTATATCCGCAACTACTCCAAGGAATCGAACCAGGCTTCGTTCTTCAGCCTGGAAGAGTACGAATCGGGAGCGATGACCGCATCGCTCGAAGCCGCAGAGGTGAGGTTCAATCCCGAAACCAAGCGGTGGTCGGCCCGACGATATACCACCCGCACGTTCGATTCGCTCGGTGTGGAAACTTTCACGCAACACCGCAATCTGGACACACTCATTAATCTGGATGTCAATGAATTGGGACGCACTGACCAGTTGATAAAAACAATGAATATAGTGGAACTGAACCAGTTCCTCGAGCAGCAGCAAAGCAAGGGTTCCGATTCGATCAACATTATTCAGGTCGAGCAGCATGCCCGTTACGCCTATCCGGTGGGGACGTTTATCCTGACGCTCATCGGCGTTTCGCTCTCCTCGCGCAAAGTGCGGGGCGGCACGGGACTCCACATCGGTATCGGGATCGCCCTCTGTTTCTCGTACATCCTCTTCATCCGCTTTTTCGAGGAGTTCGCCAAGAGCGGCACGCTGCCGCCCTGGATCGCCGTCTGGATACCGAACGTCCTCTACCTCTGCATCGCAGTTTACCTTTACCGCAAAGCACCGAAATGATGTCCCCGCAACTCGAAGATATTGTCCGCAAGGTCCGCTCCGACGAGCGGATCGCCCCTGCCGAAGCCCTCGTGCTCTGGCACGAAGCTCCGCTTTGGCTGTTGGGCGAGCTGGCCGCCCGGCGCAAGGAGCGCGTGAGCGGCGACAAGGTCTATTTCAACCGCAATTTCCACATCGAACCCACGAACCTGTGCGTGTTCAACTGTAATTTTTGTTCCTACCGCCGTCCGAAGGGAAGTCCCGAGGCGTGGGACTACTCCCTGGAAGAGGTCGAGCGGATCGCCCGCGACCATGCCGGACAAGGCTTGACCGAAGTGCATATCGTCGGAGGCGTACATCCCGAGCACGATTTGTACTATTACGTCGAGATGATCCGCCGCGTGAAGGCGATCCTGCCCGAAGCGACCGTCAAGGCCTTCACTGCCATCGAGCTCTCCTACATGATCCGCAAAGCGGGGCTGACTATCGACGAAGGGTTGCGTCTGCTCCGCAGCGCCGGGATGGAGGCGATACCGGGCGGGGGTGCCGAAATTTTCGACGAGGAGCTGCGTGCCCGCATCTGTCCCGATAAGGGCTCGACTGCGGAGTGGTTCGAGGTGCATGCCGCCGCACACCGGCTGGGGATCCCGACCAACGCTACGATCCTCTACGGCCATATCGAGTGCGTCGAACACCGCATCGACCACCTCGACCGGCTGCGCAGCCAGCAGGATCTGACGGGCGGCTTCAACGCCTTCATCCCGCTCAAATACCGCAATTTCGGCAACCGTATGTCGGAAATCGGCGAGGTTTCCGTGACCGAAGATCTGCGGATGCTGGCCATGAGCCGCATCTACCTGGACAACATTCCCCACATCAAGGCTTACTGGGTGATGTACGGCAAAGCGACTACGGAGCTGGCTCTGGCTTTCGGTGCGGACGACATCGACGGCACGATCGACGATACGACCAAAATCTACTCGATGGCCGGAGCCGACGACCAGCGCCCGGCGATGACCACGGAGGAGATGCGCCGCATCGTCGCGGCAGCCGGCTACCGGGCCGTCGAACGCGACACCTTTTACCGCGAAATCGGATAACGAGGCTACCTGAAACAGACGAAACGGATCGGTCCGTACCGCTAGACAGGGCCGATCCCTGAACATAAACGACAGAACAATACCATGCTGGAACAACTGAAAAAATATTGGGTGAAAGTCGGTGAGCATCCTTTCCTGAAACACCTTTTCATCATCGTCTGCGTGCTGCTCGTGCTGGGCGTCGCAACTCACCTGCTGCTGTTGCTGGGCACGCGCCACAGTGCGCACCGTACGGTCCCCGACCTGACAGGCATTCCGCTCGAGGAGGCTCTCGGGGAGGCCCGCCGTCAGGGGTTGGAAATCATCGTCAACGACTCGCTGTATGTGCCTGCCTACGACGGGGGTGTAGTACTGGACCAACTCCCGGAAAAGGGCGTCGGGGTCAAACCCGGACGAACGGTCTATGTCACGATCAACTCCTACCGGCAGAAGATGGTGACGGTGCCCTATGTCGCCGGCCGTTCGCTGCGCCAGGCCAAGAACATGCTCGAAGTGGCCGGCCTGGGGATCGAACAGATCGTCTATCGTCCCGACCTGGCGACCAATTACGTGCTCGAAGAGTACGCCGACGGCAAGCGGATCTCGGAGAAAAGCCGCGTACAGCTCGAAGCGGGCAGCGGCGTCACCCTTTACGTCGGGGAGAGCGGTTCCGTTTCGACACTCGTGCCGAAGACCGTGGGGCTTCACCTCCAACAGGCCAAAAGCCGTTTGTGGGAGCTGGGGCTCAACATCGGCAAGATCTCCTTCGACGAGGGAATCAACCTGCTGAACCAGCGGGAAGCCCGGGTTTATCTGCAGACGCCTTCGGCCGGCAGCCGTGCCCGGCTGGGTGCGAAGGTCGATCTGAAGCTGACCCTCGATGCTGCCAAAGTCACCGCCCAGAGCGCTGCGGCCGATAAGGAGATGATAAAAGCCGCCGAAGAGCTGCGCCGCCTCGACGCTGAAACGGCCGATTCGCTGGCCCGTGTTCGTCTGGACAGTCTGGCCAACCGTCCCGTCGAAGCGGAGCCGGTCATCGACGACGGGCTTTTCCCGGACGAAGAGACAGCGGAAGACGAATTTTTCCAATAACGCACACGTCCGATGAGCGAATCGCAATACATACCCGATCCGGACGAACTCGAGGACGACGCTGCCGGCGAGCAGGACGAGCTGTACGAACATTACAGCATCACGGCCGACCGGGGGCAAAGCCCGCTGCGGTTGGACAAGTTCCTGACGATCCACATGGAGCGTTGTTCGCGCAACCGCATCCAGACGGCTGCCGACGCAGGCAATATCCTGGTCAATGGCAAACCCGCGAAGTCGAGCTACAAGGTCAAACCCGGCGACCGTATCTCGCTGGTGATGCCCTATCCCAAGCGCGAAATCGAGATCATTCCCGAAAACATCCCGCTCGAAATTCCCTACGAGGACGACGACCTGCTGCTGGTCAACAAGCCTGCGGGCATGGTCGTCCATCCCGGTCACGGCAACTACTCCGCAACGCTCGTGAACGCCCTTACATACCATTTGCAGAATCTGCCCCTGTTCCAGGAGGGCGATATGCGGGCCGGACTGGTGCACCGCATCGACAAGAACACCTCGGGGCTGCTGGTGATCGCCAAAAACGAGCGGGCGCACGCCCGGCTCGCCAAACAGTTCTTCGACCATACGATCACGCGGCGGTATGTGGCGCTGGTGTGGGGAAATTTCGAGGAGGACGAAGGCACCATTACCGGCAACATCGGCCGCAGCCCCAAAGACCGGCAGAAGATGTGGGTCTTCGAAGACGGCTCGGACGGCAAGCACGCCGTGACCCACTACCGGGTGCTGAAGCGCTACGGTTACGTAACCCTCATTGAATGTCGCCTCGAAACGGGCCGCACACACCAGATCCGCGTCCACATGCAGTGGAAGGGACACCCCCTGTTCGGCGACGAACGGTACGGCGGCGACCGTATCCTCAAAGGTACGACCTTCAACAAATACAAACAGTTTATCGAAAATTGTTTCGCCGCGATGCCCCGGCAGGCACTCCATGCCAAAAGCCTCGGCTTCCAGCATCCTACTACGGGCGAACAGGTCTATTTCGAAAGCGAACTGCCGGAAGATTTCCGTACCGTGTTGGCTAAGTGGGACGCCTATGCCGCTGCGGGGCTTGCGGAAGAATAAAAATCGAGATTGAAATGTTTCTGCCCACTACCCTCAAGGAAGTCCGCGCACGCGGCTGGGATCAACTCGACGTGATCCTCTTCACGGGCGATGCCTACATCGACCACCCGTCGTTCGGCGCGGCCGTCGTGGGCCGTCTGCTCGAAGCCGAAGGGTATCGTGTGGCGATTGTGCCCCAGCCCAACTGGCGGGACGACCTGCGGGATTTCACCAAGCTCGGCACTCCGCGCCTCTTCTTCGGCGTGACGGCCGGGGCGATGGATTCGATGGTGAACCACTATACCGCCAACATCCGGTTGCGCAGCAACGATGCCTACACGCCCGGCGGGAAAGCAGGATTCCGCCCCGACTATGCGGTCAAAACCTATACGCAGATTCTCAAGCGGCTCTTTCCGCGTACGCCGGTGGTCATCGGCGGTATCGAGGCTTCATTGCGCCGCCTGACCCACTACGACTACTGGAGCGATTCGCTCCATCCCTCGATCCTCGCCGACAGCGGGGCCGACCTTTTGATCTACGGCATGGGCGAGCGGGTGATTCAACAGGTGGCGCGGGCGATGAACAACGGATTCAACGCCAAGTTGTTGCGAAATATCCGACAGGTGGGATTCATGGCCGACCGCAGCTATGTGGAGCGGCTCGATCCCACCCGAACGATCCGCCTGCACTCCTACGAGGAGTGCGTGGCCGACAAGCGGGCCTTTGGGAAGAACTTCACCCGCATCGAAACCTTGAGCAACCTGATGGAACCGGACGAAACGCTCGTCGAAGGTGTCGGCGACCGCTATGCGGTCATCACGCCGCCCAACGCGACGCTTACGACCGAGGAGCTGGATCATTCGTTCGATCTGCCGTACGAGCGGGCGCCGCACCCCCGCTACCGGGGTCGTGGCGACATTCCGGCCTGGGAGATGATCAAGCACTCGGTCAATATCCATCGGGGTTGTTTCGGCGGCTGCTCCTTCTGCACCATATCGGCCCACCAGGGCAAGTTCATCACTTCGCGCAGCGAAAAATCCATCCTTCGCGAAGTAGAGCGGGTGACCCGCATGCCCGATTTCCGGGGTTACCTTTCGGACATCGGAGCGCCTTCGGCCAACATGTACCGCATGGGCGGCCGTGACCGGGAGCTGTGCAGCAAATGCCGCCGTGCGTCGTGTCTGCATCCGAAGATGTGCCCCAACCTCGATAACGACCATCGTCCGTTGCTCGATCTCTATGCCAAAGTGCGGGCGGTCAAGGGGGTCAAGAAGGCTTTTATCGGCAGCGGTATCCGCTACGACCTGTTCGACGGCAGCGATTACCTCGATACGGTCATCCGTCATCATACGTCGGGCCGCCTCAAAGTGGCGCCGGAACATACCGAGGATGCCGTGCTGAAACTGATGCGCAAGCCGCCGTTCGTGATGTTCGAACGGCTCAACGCCGATTTCAACCGGATCTGCCGCCGCGAAGGGCTGCCGTACCAGCTGATTCCCTATTTCATCTCCTCGCACCCGGGATGCACGGAGCGCGACATGCGCTCGCTGGCGGACAAGGTGTTGGGCAAACTCCACTTCGACCTGGAGCAGGTGCAGGATCTGACCCCTACACCGATGACCTTTTCGTCGGTGATGTTCTACACGGGCGAAAACCCCTATACGGGCGAAAAGGTCTATGTCGCCCGCTCGCAGGAGGAGAAACGCAGGCAGAAAAGCTACTTCTTCCGCCGCAAACGATAGCCCGGCAACGAAATCGGCACTCCCAAAAGAGTGCCGATTGCTGTACCTTTCGGATTCCCCGATCCTAATTCAGATAGGGTTTCAGTACGCCGAACAACAGGTAGGCCACGATCAGCGTGACTACGATGTTGAACATCTGGGCCGTCATGAAAGCCCAGAACGTGCGGCGGTTTTCCTTCGAGAAAATATCCCGGAAACGGGTTTCGAGGCCGATGCAGACGAACGCGATGTTGAAGAGCGTATTGCTGAACATCTTGGCCGAAGTGCGGGCCGGCGCGGCTTCGTTGCCGGCGAAGAAGAGGCTGAAGAGGAGCGATACCGCGACGAAACCCACCACGAATTTCGGGAAGCGCTCCCAGATCACCCGCACGCTGGGGCGCTGACGTTTCTTCTGTCCCTTGTAAGACCAATACAGCGAAATGACGAACGCCGCGATACCCAGCAGGACGTTCTGCGACGACTTGACGATGATGGCCGTCTGTTCGGCCGTTTCACCCAGCAGAGCACCCGACGCTACGACCGCACCCGTCGTATCGATCGTTCCGCCCATCCAGGCGCCTGCGACTTCCTGCACGGTTTCGGGGTTCGCCACCACAGTCGGCAGCAGCAGACCGGCCAGCCAGGGCATCACGTACATCATCGGCACGGCGCAGACCAGCACCAGCGAAATGATGTAGGAGAGTTTCTTGTTGTCGCCCCGGATTACGCCGCAGGTGGCGATGGCGGCCGAAACGCCGCAGATGCTGACCGAGCTGGCGAGCATCGTCGAGGTTTCCTCGTCCACACGCATCCGCCGGGCCAGCCAGAAGGCGAAGTACCACACCGTAAAGACGACGATGAAAGCCTGGATCAGCGCGTAAACGCCCGATTGGAGCACTTCGCCGAAGAGGATCGTCGCACCCAGGCAGACGATACCGATCTTGATGTAAAACTCGCTCTGGATCGCCGGTTTCAACCACTCGGGCACCCGGAAAAAGTTACTGATGACCAGGCCGAAGATCACCGAAAAGAAAACCGCCTCGAAGCCCAGTCGTTTAATTGCGGGGATCGAAGCCACGGCTTGCGACAGCAGAGCCACGCCGAAAATGGCGAGCAGCGAAACGGCGAAACGACGCAGCGGACGGCCCAATATCCGCTGACAGACACCCGTCAAAACCAGCAGGAAGAGGAACATCGCTCCGGCGCTCATCCAATTTCCGGCGGAGGAGAGGTCTTTGGGCATCGCAGGCATCCAGCGGGGAAACAGCAGGGCGAGCAGGAGAATCGCTGCGCCGGCCCCGACGATCACCCAGTCTTCGCTTTTAAGTTGTCGAATCAAACTTTTCTTCATAAACTACACATTAACAAGTGTGCAAAGAAGCGATTTTTTTGCCGGAATCCGTTACGCATAAATACCCAAATTTGCGGATGCGGGAGTTGGAAACGAAAATTTCCCGGAGCAGATTCGCTCCGGGAAACGGAATGTCGGTTTGAAAATCGGTACGGTCGTCCTCGATGACCAGCCGCACAACGCAAGATCGGGGTCGTTACCGTGGTACGGGAAACGAGAGGGTCCGGGCGTCGAGATGCCCGTCCAGATAGGGACTCCAGTTCTGGGCCTGGCCGTTGGAAATCGAGAACCAGCCGCTGCGCACTTTATAGGGAACGATATCTATGCGGCGCAACGCGTATTTGGTCCGGATCTCCATGAGCGAACTCATCGAAATCACCGGCGTCATGGTGGTCGAAGGGCTGAAATAGTCCGCCGGATAGAGGGAGGGTGCTTTGAGCTACATCGAATCCGGAAGCATCTTCGACAGATAATACTCCTCGATCCGTTCGGCCGCTTTCCGGTCCGGAGTTTTGATTTCGGGCGGATTCTGACTTGCAGCCGTCCATACGGTGCCTGCGAAAAGCAGGCTGTAGAAAATTCGTTTCATAACATTGAACTGTTTTCTTTCGTTTTTCAGTACCCGGCAAAACTTCCGGTTCGCCTTTGCTTCCGCACCCGGTACACCGGAGAAGCGCTCTGCGTCGTCGCCTGCCGGAAAAGTCCGTTGTCCTCTGATGTCGGTTTCCCGGTCAGAACACCTCTTGCAGAATACGGACCGACTGCACGGCGTGGATCGCGTCCAGGTGGTAACCGTAGTAGGCCAGCAAAGCCTCCAGAAAAGCGCTCCGCTGTGTACGGTTGAGTCCTATTTCGGCCAGGCAACGTACGTCGCACTCCACGAAGTCGTTCATTAGACGAGCGTTCTCCGGGGTCATTACCGTCGCATGCGGCGGCTTTTGCACGGTGTACGATCCTTCGCAGGCATCGAACCAGGCGCCGGGCATATATTCGTTTCCCGGATAAAATCCCAGGAAACGGCTCAGATTCACCAGAAACCAGAGGTGGAAATTGGCCACGCCCTCTTCCATACTGTCCAGCGCCCCGATACTCTCCCACACGAAATCGAACAACTGGCTGTCAGGCTCGCTCTCCTTGACAAGACGGTACAAAACCTCTGCCATGAACAGGGCGATCGTCGAGCGCCTCACGTCGAAAGGCATTCGTTGCAGGACGATTCCGCTCTGCACCTCCCGAAAACGGTGCATCTGCTGCCGCGAAGAGGTCAGCCCTTCGAATTCGAGGGCGAACATCGGCTGGAACAACGCCAGTTTCGAACCCCGTCCCCGACTGCTGCGGACACCCTGCACCATGTAACTCTGACGCCCCAACGCGTCGGTCAGCAGGTGCACGACCATCGCGCTGTCGCCGTACTTGAGCGAATTGAGCACGATTCCCCGCGCCTTGTATGTCTTGAGCGTTCCCGGCACCTCACGCTTTCTTTACGTGCACCATCGCCCAGCCGTCGCGCCTACGCACTTCGACCGGCTCCAGCCCGCAGGCCCGAGCCCGAGCCTCGATGACCGGTACATCCTCCTCCAGGAATCCGCTCATCAGCAGATCGCCGCCCGTATCGAGCGCCTCGGCATAGGCCGGCATGTCCATCGTGAGGATATTGCGGTTGATGTTGGCCGCGATGAAATCGTACTTCCGGCCCGCGATGCGGCTTACATCGCCCAGCATCGGAGCGATCCGCTCCGCCAGTCCGTTCGCCGCCGCGTTTTCGCGGCAGTTGGCCTCGGCCCACTCGTCGATATCGACGGCATCGACCGTCGCGGCACCCCGTTTGGCGGCCACGATGGCCAGTACGCCCGTACCGCAGCCCATGTCGAGTCCGCGTTTTCCTGTCAGCGAAAGATCGCAGAGCGCCGACGCGACCAGGCAGGTCGTTGCGTGGTGTCCCGAGCCGAAAGCCATGCGGGGCATGACGACCACTTCCAGTTCGTATCCGGGTTGCGATGCGTGGAACGGCGCCCGGATCAGGATGCGTCCATCGACATCGACCGGCGTGAAATTCTGTTCCCACAAGGCGTTCCAGTTCTGGGACTCGATGGCGATATAACGCCGGTCGGCGATGCCGTAGCGGGCCAGCAGGTCGTCGGTTTGCTGCATGCAGTCCGCCAGCCGCTCGCGGGGGATGTAGGCTTTCAGCACCTCGCCCTCCGTCTGGAAGCTCTCATAGGGCAGCTCGGCTAATTCGGCCGTCAGAATTTCGGCCAACTCGGGATCCGTGACCCGGACGTTCAACTCCACATAATCCATATCGGTATATCGTTTTTCGGTCGAAAGAACCGGCAAAAAGTCTTTCGAAATAATATTATGTAAAATTTTTTTGTATCTTCGCCTCTGAGAAGACAATTGGGCCGGGCGCAGTGCCGAATTTATGCGGACTTTGCCGGGGCGAAGTTTATCTTCTGCAAAGATAATGATAGGCAAGCGGCAAGCCAAACTTAACTTTCTGTTTCCCTCCTCCTTGCAGGCAGAGTTCACAAGTGTCCTCTGCGTATGCTTCGGGCGTCGGTCGTTCGAGCTTGTCCGAGCTGCGTCTTATCTTTGAAAGCCGAGAAGAAAACGGGAGCTTGCTCGCAGTTTTCCGAGGCGTATCCTATCTTCTACAAAGATAAATAAAAATGGCAGAAACTCTCAAAAAATGGGAAGAAATCAGCCGTAGTTACCGCGTTTATATCAAACTGGAAAAACGGCTCTCGGAGAATACCGTCGAATCCTACATGCGCGATCTGCGTCAGTTCGCCCACTTCATCCTCCGGTTCTACGACGTGCCGCCCCGCAAGGTCGAAGCTCCGATGATCGAGCGCTACCTGGCCCTCTTGTACGATCAAGGACGGGAGAAAACCTCGCAGGCACGGGCGTTGAGCGGTATCCGCAGCTTTTACAATTACCTGATGCTGACCGACGTGATCGATTCTACCCCGACCCAGTTCATCGATACGCCCAAATTCGGCCGTCACCTTCCGGATATTCTTACGGTCGAAGAGATCGATCGCATCGTTGCCGCCGTAGATACCTCTACGGTCAAGGGACGGCGGGACAGCGCGATGCTCGAAGTCCTCTATTCGTGCGGGCTGCGCGTTTCGGAGCTCACCTCGCTGCGGTTGGGCGACCTTTTCTTCGGAGAAGGGTATATCCGCGTGACGGGCAAGGGCGACAAACAGCGCCTCGTACCGGTCAGCGGGGCGGCTCGTGAAAAGATTCAGCGTTACCTCGACGATCGGGCGACTAAAACGTCCGCATCGGACGTCGTGTTCCTCAACAACCGGGGGACGCAGCTTACCCGTGTGATGGTCTTCACGATCCTGCGCGAAGCCGTTCACCGGGCCGGAATCGACAAGCACATCAGTCCCCACACCTTCCGTCATTCGTTCGCTACGCATCTGCTCGAAGGGGGCGCTTCGATCCGTCAGGTGCAGGAGATGCTGGGGCACGAGAGCATCCTGACCACCGAAATCTACACCCATCTCGAGGGCGATCACCTGCGCGATACGGTCGAAAAGTACCTGCCGCTGTAATCGACGGGAACAGTAACGATAAGGGACGGAGGAATTCCGTCCCTTATCGTTATTGTCTTTTTTCGGGAGTCGCTCCTTTTCCCGGTCTGATTCGGAGCGTTTGCCGACGGAAATAGAGGCCTGCATTCGCCCGATCAGAGAATCCGTGCGATGCACGATGCGGGCGTGAGCGTCATCGAGTCGTAATCCAGTCCGGACAGCACCGCCAGCCCTGGCCGTTTGCCCGCAGCGACCTCGCCCAGCTCGGAAAAACCCAGTGCACGCGCTCCGTTCGGTGCGGCCCAGGTCAGGAGTTCCGCAAGAGGTATCTTCCCGAGATGCTGCATCTCGCCGAGCAGCGAAAGCGCCGTATTGGACGCCAGCGAATCGGTTCCGAGGCAGATATTCAGCCCGTTGCGGCGCAACAATTCCACCGGGGGAACCAGCCGCGAAATGTAACGATTCGAGCCGGGACACAGGCACCACCAGACCGGAGCCGTGAAATGATTCATTATCAAATCGATATCTTGCTGATTCACGCAGCAGTTGTGAATCAGAATAACGCTCCGGTCGGCCGGAACGCTCTCCACGATCCGCCTTGCCGGAGAGCCGTAATGCAGGAAATCGCACGTAAAACCCGCCTTTCGGTACCACTCCCACAACTCGCCGCGCTGTTCGAAGAGTTCGGCTTCAGCCGGCGTTTCCATGAAATGGATCGAAAGTGGTTCGTCGCCCTCCGCGCAGATCTCCCGGAAAAGGGCATCCTGCACGGAGTAGATCGAGTGAGGGGTCAGCGAAGTTTCGGGATAGCGGAGCAGACGCCGCTGTTCGTCCGTCGAGTCGGTATGCAGCCCGAAGACTTCGGCGAAAGTACGGTACGACAGGCGGCTGCGGGCTTTTACGGCAAAGGCCGAATCTCCGTTGGCTACATCGCCTACGGCCTGCATCCCCTCCGCCCACATCCGGGCGTCGGCCGCAGCGATGGCCGCAGCCCGCTCCTGTTCGCTGAACTGTCCCCGCACCCGGCCCATCGACCGGGCGAAAGCGGCGAAGCCGCCGTCCTGGGCAATAGCGCCCCGCAGGTAGGAGAGTTCCAGGTGGCAATGGACATTGATAAGTCCCGGAACCAAGACTCCCGCGTAAAATTCGACACCGGGTCTGCCGTCCGGCGCGGCGCACGTTTCGACGGATTCGATGCGTCCGTCGGCCCGAACCGTCACCAGCGGGTGTTTAACGAGATGCCTCCCCGTGAAGAGGTAGTTGGAGGCTATCCGGCGAAAAGACGGAGAAGAATTCATCGGCGAAGATTTTAAGACCCAACTGGTCGATGTAGAGGCTGTCCACGGCCTCTGCGGTTTCGGGCGTATAGGATACTTTCAGGTCGTATATCGTCACGTCGGGACGCCTGAACTTTTCGCGGGTCCCGTACAGGGAGAGTACGAGCGAACGGGCCGAACTGTCCGCCTGGAGTATCCGGGAAACACGCTCCCGGCTCGACTTCCGCAGGATCGAGGAGGATTCGCCCTTGCGGGAACTGTCGGCCTCCACCAGCCATACCCGCATACGGGGCGCGAGGTTCTCATCGAGCGAGTCGATCAGGTAGTCGAACGACACACGGTATTCGCCGGGACGTGTGTCGGGAATCCGAACCCGAAGCCGTGCGGTGTCCTTGATCCGGGTGACCCGGATCAGCGAGTCGGAATAGACCGTGCGGGTGAAACGGCGACGGGCCACGTTGTCGATCGTATCGAGTACGCCGACTTCGTACTTGTAGTAGGCGCTCTCCTCTTCGAGCAGCCGGATGGATTGTTCGACCACGTCGCTCAGCTTGGCGCTTTTGCGCCGTGAGAAGTTGCCGATAGTATAGCGGACATCTTCGGCCGTGTAACCGTAACGGCTGAAAACCGGTTCGTAAAGTTCGAGCGAGTCGAGCTTCACTCCCCGGTCCGAAACGTAGGCGTTGATGAGGTAGGCATCCCGGAAAATCCGGGCCAGCTCCTCGTCGGGGATCACCTTGTCCCGGGCGCAGGAACCGAGGGCGGTTGCCGCCGCGATCAGACAAAACAGACGGATCAATCGTTTCATATCATAGTTTGTTGTTTTTCATCACACTCCGCACGGTCAGCTCCGAAATCGCCAGAATTACCGCCCCGAAAGCCGCCGCAACGATCAGCAAATCGCTCCAGCGCATCTCTACGGGATAGCTGTATAACAACAACGTATCGACCGGGATGCGAATCATTCCGAAATGTTGCTGTGCCAGGCAGAAGCCTACGCCCAGCACGGCTCCTATCGACGCCCCCAGACCGCCGATCAGGAGTCCTTCGCCGACGAAGATCGAACGAATGAGCTTCGTATCGGCGCCCAGGGCACGCAGCGTGGCGGCCAGAAAATTGTAAAAAAAGGTGAAGAGCAGGCCCGCAAACACGATGCGCAGGTAGTTCACGGCAATGGGCAGGATCTCCGCCGGCACCTGCAGCAGCCGCAGCAGGGGATTTGCCAGCAGGATGCACAACAGCGAGAAGGCCAGCGAGAACACCGTACCGGCAATGGCGGTGGTGGACACCTGCCGTTCCACCAGCTCCGTGTCTCCGGCACCAAAGGCGGTGCTGACCAGAATGCCGGCACCCAGACATATGCCGTTGATGAACAGGATGGCCAGAGTCATCAGCGGGTTGGCGGTGCCCACGGCAGCTAGCGCATCCTCCCCCACGAACTTGCCCACGATGATGCTGTCGGCGGCATTGTAGGTGAGCTGGAACAGATTGCCCAGCACCAGCGGGATGGTAAAGTTGATCAGCAGCGGCGTGATCTTGCCGCTGGTCATATCTTTGGTCATGGTGAATGCGAAGTCCTTTCCGATTTATAAGAGATTCTGTCGGCCGCTGAACACGGCCAGGGCCGAGCGGCTGATGCCGTTGGCCACCAGCTTGGCCGCCGCGTGCAGGGCCGCCCCGGCGCTGGCACTGGCCGGGATGGCATCGGTGCGCAGCACCTGCTGGGCAGCGCGCTGGGCGTCCTTGCTGGAAACTGCCGCCACATTGTCCACTACATAGGAGTTGAAGTTCTTGGGCACGAGGCCGAAGCCGATGTCCGGGATGTTGTGGAGGCCGGTGACGCCGCCGGTGAGGGCCTGACACTCAAAAGGCTCCACGGCCACGATGCGCACATCGTTGGTCCAGGCCTTGATGGTCTCGCCCACGCCGGTCACGGTGCCGGCGCTGCCCACCCCCACGGTGATGGCGTCCACCAGGCTGGCACCCTCCCGGGCGATGTTCTGCAGGATGGCCGGGCCGGTGACCCGGCGGTGATACTCCGGGTTGTTGTCGTTGGCCAGCCAGTCGGTGTAGTACCAGCCGTTGGCGGCGGCGGTCTGTGCGGCCATGGCACGGGCCCCGGCCAGCCCGCTGCGGGCGGGGCTGTGCTGGATCTGTGCCCCCAGACGCAGCAGGTTTTCCTGCCGCAGAGCGGGGGCGTCCTCCGGCATCACCAGCACCACCGGGTGCCCGGCGGTCAGGCCCGCCAGCGTGAGGGCAGTGGCAAAGGGGCCGGACACCGCCTCAATGATGGGCTGCCCGGGAGCCAGCTTTTTCTGCTCGATGGCCAGCGCCAGCATGCCCTCGGCCAGGCCGTCGCGGGCGGTGCCGGTGGGGCCGTTGAAGTCCAGATACGCAAATAGGCGGCCCTTGAGCCCGTTGGCGGCCGCGTAGCCCCGCAGCTCCACAACGGGGCAGGGGGTCAGCGTCTGGTAAAAATTCGGGTAGATCGGCACAGAAGGCCTCCTTTCGGGTGGGATACAACAACCTTATCGTAACGCAAACCACGCACCGCGTCAAGAAGTGTTTTGGCAAAAACAGCGAATTTTTGCCGGATTTTTTGGAAAAACTGCGCCGGAAGCCTTGACAAGCTCCATGTGTTCTGGTATACTCCATCCGTAAAGCAAATGAGCTTTACATCACGAACGCGAAACACGAGCAGGATACCGGGGGTCACGCGCAATGGCAAAAGATCTGGAAATGGGGTATCTGCTCGATTTTTATGGCGAAGTGCTGACCGAAAAACAGCGGGAGATGCTGCGCCAGTATTACAACGATGACCTCTCCCTGAGCGAGATCGGTGAGAACTTCGGCATTACCCGGCAGGGCGCACGGGACGCCATCAAGCATGGCGAGACCACCCTGAAGGAGCTGGAGGAAAAGGTCGGCTTTGCGGCTCGGTACCGCCGGGTGCAGCAGAAGCTGGAAGAACTGGAACAGCTGGACGGAGTGGAAACCGCTGTCCTGTTGATTGAGGACAATGAGGGGACTATCACCCGCTACGGAGTGGTCTATGACAACGGCATGCAGCTTTCACAGCTCTATGATGGGAAGCACCTGCCCTGCTATCACTATGAGGCCGATATGACCGCTGTCGGGATATCCTCCCGGTGGGAGCCGGAGAACAGCAGGAATGTGACCTGGATCTATCTCCCTGCCTCAAAAGGACAAATTGAGCGCGCCATGCAGCGTTCCGGCATTGCTGACCCAAAGGATATGCGCCTTTTTATGGCAGACAGTTCATTCCCGGAGGAAGTGGATGTAGCACTGGACTTCCGGTGCGACAACATCTACGAGCTCAATGAGCTGGCGCTGGTCGCAGATAAACTCTCGTGTGACGACCGCAGAAAGCTGGGAGCAGCAGTAAGTATGGCTAAACCGGAATGCGCCAGCCAGATCCGCCGCTTGGCGGAAAACCTGGATCTGTTTGAATTCGCCCCCGGCGCCCACACCCCCGAGGAATATGGGAAATACATGATTCAGAGATCCGGCCATTTTGAGTATGACCCCAATCTGGACGAGTTTTATGACTACGAGCGGTATGGCCTGCAGCACATGGACTATCAGTCGGGCGTGTTTACC
>OHQQ01000805.1_pt1 | contig 17442 bp, 19 predicted proteins | sample 1578211 | NCBI WGS metagenome assembly OHQQ01 (sample SAMEA3879539, study PRJEB24766) | human gut metagenome | biome: human-associated habitat; feature: feces | place: USA | collected 1985/1987
TCATTGATTCTAACCTAAAGAATTTGTTACTCACATGATATCATATTTTTTCTTCAATTACATCCACCTAATTTTAATACACTGCCTGTCGACTTGCTTCTGTAACCAGCATCCGGTTAATCTTCTCCTGCATTGTTTCCTTTGCATTTTCATTGAAATGATAACGGACAACATAGACTGTCTGCCCGATTTTCTTTGTAAATGTGTTCCCCTCTGTTTTTGTATTCATCATTTTTTCCATAATCATTTTTCCTTTCTTTTGGAGCCCCAGCAGAGAGTCATTCCATTGGTCTCTGTCAGAACATTATTCTTTAAATCAGGCCCAAAATGGGCACTTCCAGTTTCACAGGCTACCTATATATAGCCTTTTCATTTTTGCTTGCAAAAAGCCTTGTGATCACAGCACTTTTTTAACGTAAAAAGCGTTTTAATATGATGCAGCCAACGACAAGAAGCATATCTAACAAATATCATTGTCTATCACTTCTGTTTTCTCTGCCGATATCTCTCTGGTTAATGCCTAATAATCTTCCCTGCCAGACAAGACGATAAGTACAGCGTTTGCTTCTATCGTGTTTCCAAATACTTTCTTCCATCATCCGATGGTTCTTCATCAAGTTTCAGTCCGTGACGTTTACAGATATCTAAAAACATTGTCCGGCAGGCAGAATCGGCTGCAGATTCAAAATTTTATTATTCAAAAATAAATAAAAATGGATTCCACCAAAATACCCATCACCAAAAATGTACTGGACACTTCTATTCATTATATTTGCACCAACAACTTGAAGTTATCTTCCTGCTTACGACTTTCCAACAACATAAACTCCAAATATCATTTTGATAATATAAAGATACTTCTTTCTTACCCCAGAGCAAGATCCACCCCGGTAATACCATATCGCTATTTTAGCAATATGATATTTTCCGGATGTAGGATTCTTGCTGAGGATTGTGCTCCCCAGTTCCTCACATTCAGCATAAATATATAATTGGTTCCTCGAATTTCTTCGGTCACAGCACAGGGAGAAAAAATAGGCTAAACAGCCCTATATCCCTGTGAAATCACCATGTGATTATAAAAACAGCAAGGACAGGAAGTGTGGATACACTTCCGCAAAATTGCCAATTTCGGAGCCATATCCAAAATTGAAAAATACATAAAAATCAAAAATCCGAAACCTTACTCGATATCCAAATTTATAATTTTTACATATTACAAAAAAACCAATATGAAAATTTTACAAATTTTGTAACACCTGTAAAATTCCCATATTGGTTTTTATTCATCTTTTATGGATTTGGAATATTCTATGTTTTCAAATATTTTACTTTGAGCAAAAAAACAGCTCTATAAACTTTTATCATTGCATTTTCTGGTATAATTTCATCAACTCTCCCACACAATCTGCTTCCGTCATTTTTGTACTAAAGCCATATGCAGCCATAACAGCTTTATCATTTGCAGTATGTGCTCGCCGTAACTCGGCTGGCATTGTTAAAGGATCATATAAAGCCGCAAGATTACTATTCGGATATAATGTTCTTGCTTTCAAAATTTCCTGTGCCGATTTTTCAATTTGTTCCCGATTCTTCTCCGTTACTACAGGCCACGGGAAATTGTTATACACTATTGTGTTTGAATAACTATAATCACTTTTTAATCTTCCACACACTGCTCGCATCCATGCCATATGAACATTCGACATCAATACACCAAATTCATAAAATGATGCATTTGGCATAGTGAATAATTTGTCTCCCGGAATAATTTCACCATCTAAATAATCCATTGGAATATATCTACGATTCTGAGAAGAAACTTTGGGAATCGCAATATATTGATTTTTATGTTCAAGTATTGATGCAAATAAAGTTGGATTCTCAGCCGCTTTTTTTGTGTTCGCTCTTGTACTACTAAGTCTAAATTCACGTACTTTATTCACTCGTTCTAATATCATCGGACATTTTTTTAATAATCCAGGATCAGCTCCAACAAGCCAAATACAATATCTCGGCTTTCGATCAATAAAATCTTTTCCCATCATATAATGTCTAAAAAACGGAGAAGCCTGTGGTTCTTTTTCCAAAAACTCTTCCTTTTCCTCTTCCGTCAATATTAAAAATCCACCATCAATTGCTTGCCCACCTAATGCTATTTCAGGAACATTACACAATGGTTTCATTCTTTTTTCAATGAATATATTTTCTGCATCAAGCAAATATCCATTAATATTATTCGCCGGAATTGTGTTCTCACCTGAAAAAATTATTTTCTGCTTATTATTTACAGCTCTACTAAAGCCAACAATTACACAATGAACATGCGCTTTTATTGACGCTTCACTATCCCATATAAATGTTCTGTATGCAAAATCAATGTGTAGACCTGATTCAAAAAGAGGTTTCCAGAGAATCGAAACACTTTCTCCCTGTGTAATTGAATTAGTTGATACCAATGCTGCTCTGATATTATAATTTCCCATATAGTCAGCCGCTTTTTTATACCAGCAACTAACATAATCAAGATTTCCTATACTCTTCCATCCTTCAAATATCTTCTCAACATCTTCCTTCTGCTCCGACGCCATCCAACGTGCTCCTACAAATGGCGGATTTCCCATTATAAACGATAATTTTTCTGCAGGAATTACATCATTCCAATCAATTCTTAATGCATTTCCTTCTGTGATATTTACATATGTCTTTAAAGGAAGAAAATCATCATTAAATCCATACACAATATTTTTCGTTTCTTCCAACATTTGAGATTCTGCAATCCATAAAGCCGTTTTTGCAACTGTAACTGCAAAATCGTTAATCTCTATTCCATAAAATTGCTGAATAGAAACTCTAATTGGATTATTTACCTCTACCAATGTCATTTGTCCGCCAACTTTTTCCCTTATCACCTCATTCTCCAAACGACGAAGCGACAGGTATGTTTCTGTAAGGAAATTTCCGGAACCACACGCAGGATCAAAAAATGTAAGTGATGCCAATTTATTTTGGAATTCTTCCAATTTTTTATCTCTGGTACGCTTCACTTGAATTGCTCTAACACTATCAAATTCCTTTTGCAAATCTTCCAAAAAAAGAGGACTAATAACTTTATGAATATTTTCAATAGATGTATAATGCATTCCTCCTGAACGTCTGGTCTCAGGATTTAATGTAGATTCAAATACCGCTCCAAATATAGTTGGAGAAATATCACTCCAGTCAAAATCTTCTGACGCTTTTGTAAGAAGTAATTCTTTAATTTCCTCTGTAAAAGGTGGTATCTCAATAGTTTCATCAGCAAATAACCCACCATTTACATATGGGAACTGAGCAAGTTCTTCTTCCAAATACTCGTCTCGCTCTGATACAGGTGTATCCAATATCTTAAATAATTCTATTAAAGCTCTCCGGCAATCCTTTACTTCATATGTTTCCAAATAATCGTGAAACATATTTCTCTTTCCAAAAATACCAGCATCTTCTGCATACAAGCAAAAAACAATTCGCACACATAAAGCATTCAGGCTCTTTAGTTTATGCTCTCTTTTTTCTTTCTGCTCAAATGTTTCATCCTTTTCCTTAATATCTGGTATACGATATTGTTTTAAAAACGCATCATAAATAAGCCCAACAATACCTCCTGCTTTTATTGATACTTCCATTTCATGCGATATTGTCTTTACTTCCTTTTTCACCAAGAAGTCCAACAATGGATATTTGCTTTGTAATTCATCTAAAGCAATCTTTGTCGGTTCTGGCTGTTTCTGGTTCATATCATAAATCCAAATTTCAGCAAAATTTGACGTAACAATCCATCGAGCTCTTTCATCAAAAGTCAGTTTCCCATTATATCTGTCTGCCTGTTCAAATGGAGTAAGATCAACATCTCCTGAATTCCTGATTTTCTGATCCAATGCTTTTCCAAGACTCTTCTGTTCAATGATTACTCGTGTTTCAGGAATATATACATCAATACGTTTTGTATTTCCATCAATTACAACTTTCTTTTCAAAATTCAAACGTTCTGTCACATTATCCATTCCCAAAACATTCGTCAATAAATCAATCCAATAAGAACGTCCATCTTCATCTTCTTTCCCTTTTCCCATCCATCGGTTTACAAATTGACGGGCAGCCTCTCTTTGTTCTGCATCTGTCATGCTTTTTTCCTCCTAAATAATCGTGCATTCACCAATCTTTCTCCGACTATTTTTACATATCATATCCACAGTATATCATAAAATTATTACAGAACAGCATTCATATATCATTATTTGTATTTTGTCTACACACAAGGAACTTCTACCGCCAAATCATAATAATATTGATACATGATCATGTTATCTTTTGCTTCTATATACACTCTCTGAGCTTCTTTCATCAAGTTATTCCAAATATCTTTCCATTCACTAGGAGCCGAATCTAAAAACCACATATTATTAAATGACATTTCTATCGTCCCCCATAAATCATCTTCTTTACGCTCAGTTTTTATATTCATCTGCATATTTCGTGCAATTTCCAATGCATCTTTTTGTAAAAAAGTGAACTTCACTACTTTTTGAGGATCTGGAACTTTCTTAAAACGACGCATATGAGCTTCTGCCTTTTTAATAATTGTTTCCAATTGTTCATCATGCCATTTTTTATCCTCTAGTATCTCTTCTTCTGACATTTGCGCTTTTTCTGCATTAATTTCTCTTTGCATTTCTTCCAATTCACGCTGTGCAATATCATAATATTTCTTTTCAATCACCATAATCTCCCAACTCCATAAAAAAAGAAACAGTCAACATTTTCGTTACAACTGTTTCCTTTATTTTTGAAGTCCCCGGAGCATTTGTATCACTACATTCTGTTCTTTTTCATCAAGATTATTCCAAATATTCAGAACCTCTTGTTGTGATTCTGATAAGCTTACTGGAACATCCATTCCGGCAAAGAATTGTGCCATTGTTACTCCCAGTGCATCACATATCTTTTCTACAGTAGGCATAGTTGGTAAACTTTCTTTAGCAATAATTTTTCCAATCGAAGATTGAGATATACCAGTCAACTGTGACAGCCGATATTTGCTCATATCACGTTTTTTACATAAAGCTATAATATTGTCCGCAATATAATCCTCTGTGCGCAAGTAAATACACCTCTTTCCGATAGTAGTTACCTTAATTGTAACTAGAAATCCGCAAAAATATTAGAGATGTATCTTACAAGTATTTACTAAGGGAAACAGTAGTATTAAAACAAAAAAAATAGAACTATATAAAGTTGTATTCCATTAATGTCAGCTTATTATCTAAATGCTCATATTCTCTTTGTACCTCTTCAATTTTATCATATAGTTTCAGCACTGTCGAACCCTTTATCATTTTATTTTCTTGGCACATCTGCCGGAATTTTTCTTTGTACTCCCGCAGTATTTTTCCTTTTTCCTCTAATTCCTCCAATGTTTTGATTTCCTCTTTATCTGCCATGTATTTTCCTCCCAGACATAATTTTTAATACATAAATGATAACCCTTTTTTCGCTGTTGTTCAATTACAACTTATCGCCTTTTTCTCGCATCAATCGACAATCTTCTTTTTGCTATATACATATGATATACTTCTCTTTATACAACCAATTGCTGTTGTATAGCTCACCATTTTTTCTATCTACAACACAAAAAAGTCAAGTTGTGATGGAAAGGAGGTGAGGACATGGAAATAAATTATGCACTTATAGGCAAACGTATAAGAGAAACCCGCAAACAACGAGGATTATCTGCCGAGGAGCTGGCTGAAATTGCTGATCTTTCTACTGTTTATATAAGCTATATAGAAAATGCCAAGCGTAAACCCAGTTTAGAATCTTTAATCAAAATTAGCAACGCACTTGAAATTACTATTGATGAATTACTCTATGGGAACTTGTTATACAATCCTACGGAATATCAAACTGACATTGATTTATTAATGGCAGATTGTACCAGCACTGAAAAACGTTACATATTCGAGGTTCTTTCAGCCATAAAAAACATTTTACGAATCAATGATTGGCATCTATCCTCAAGACACAATTACGATGCTGATAACCCGAATGATTATTAAATCATTCAATAACAATCAAATATCTATTTCTACATAAACCATCCGTTAATCACTTAACTGATGGTTTATGTCTTTTTCAATCAAAAAATTCTATGATAGTTATATCAACTATAAAGGATGTCGCTATTGATGAAAGAAAGTGAAGAACGAAGCAGTAATATTGATGAACAAAAAGCCAGAATCCGGCAAAGATACAAAGGTATTGATCCAGAAGAACTGGAAGTAATCCCGGCACTTCCACCAGAGGATATTTTTAAAACAGAGAAAAAACTACGAGTAGCTGTATATGCAAGGGTATCTACGGATGATCCACGCCAAACATCCTCATATGAATTACAGAAAAATCATTATCAGGATGTAGTAAATAAAAATCCGAATTGGATGCTTGTAGAAATATATGCCGACGAAGGCATTTCCGGCACCTCGCTTCAACATAGAGATGCATTCAAAAAAATGATTGAAGATTGTGAAGCCGGAAAAATTGATTTAATCATAACAAAAAGTGTATCCCGATTTGCAAGAAACGTTGTTGACTGTATCCGATATGTACGAGAGCTTTCTTCACTCCGTCCACCCGTCGGTGTATTTTTTGAAACAGAGCATTTAAATACTCTTGATCCCAAAAGCGAAATGATTCTGTCATTCATGTCAACACTTGCGCAGGAAGAAAGTCATACCAAAAGTGAAATTATGAATTCTTCCATTGAAATGCGTTTTCGTCGGGGAATATTCCTTACACCTCCTCTGCTCGGATATGACCAAGACGAAAATGGAGATCTTGTAATCAATCCACATGAAGCTAAAATTGTGCAGCTTATTTTTTATATGTATCTGAATGGAAGCAGTGCTCAACAAATTGCTGATTCTTTGACAGAACTCGGTTGTAGAACAAAAAAGAATAATGATGTCTGGTCATCCAGTACCATACTACAAATCCTTCAAAATGAACGCCATTGTGGGGATGTTCTGGCGAGAAAAACATGGACTCCTAATTATCTTGACCATAAATCAAGGAAAAACAATCAAGACCGTAATCAATACAGAAAAGTCGGACATCACGAAGCTATTATCTCCAGAGATGATTTCATAGCTGTTCAAAAATTAATTACAAATGCGAAATATGGAAATAAAGAGATTTTACCAGAATTACATGTGATACAAGAAGGCTCTCTAAGTGGATTTATAAGCATTAATCCAAGATGGTCTGGATTTAAAGCCAGAGACTACTTTGAAGCATCTCAAAGCGTCCTTAAACCGGCAAATATGAATGTACCTGATACAATTACTGCTTCCGCCGGTTCCTTCGATTTAAGAGACTATGAAGTTGCCAGAGGACAATTTTTCTCCTCGGTTGGTCGGATTTCTGTTTCTTTTTCATATAAACAGATCTCTTTTAACAAAGATGCTATACGGAAATTTCCAAACATAAAATTTGTCGAACTGCTAATACACCCAAGCTCAAAACTACTTGCTATCCGACCATGTTCCTCGGAAACCAAAAATAAAGTGCAGTGGTCACGTCTCAAAGATGGTCAACCTATTCCAAAACCAATTTCCGGCGCTGCATTTTTGCCAACATTATACGAGATATTTAAATGGGACAAAAAATGCAAATATAGAATATTAGGAGTTGCACACCAAAAAGACAATGAAAATGTCCTTATTTTCAACATGGACGATACAGAAATACGAATACCGACAACTACCAACGACGTATCCTCCCCCAATAACAATACGCCTGATACAATATCTGATTCTAAGAGTGTGTTAGCTTATCCTGCCGACTGGATGAATAGCTTCGGTAATAATTATTATACTCAATCTCAAGCGCCAGAATTAACAGAATTTACAGCGGACAAAAACTGGCAGACTGCTTCAGAAAGTAAACCTTATAAAGAACCTGAGCTACAAACCACTCCCAAAGAAACCATTATACAAAATATAAAGAATATTATTACAGAAATTAAAGGAGACACCCAATGAGCGAGCAACCTATAAATCAATGGAATATGACTACAGAACCTTCTGATATGATGAAAATCAACACACCTATGCCAATAACAGTCGCACCCAGCCCCTCAAATCAAACGGAAGTCATTGACGATGATTCTTTCAGCTATGACGGTTATCAAGTTGTACGTGGCGAATTCTTCGCTCATATTTACGAACCTTCGTTTACGTTTAATAACTACAAGGTATCTGTAAATACCGCCTGCATAAAAAAACTACCCGATGTCGAATATGTGCAAATATTAGTCAATCCCATTGAAAAAAAACTGGCTGTCCGTCCCTGTCGAGAAGAAGAAAAAGACTCTTTTCGTTGGTGTTCCTCTGGGAAAAAACGTTCGCCAAAACAAATCACTTGTCGGATTTTTTTTGCTAAAGTGATATCTCTCATGGACTGGAATCCTAATTATCGGTACAAGATTCTCGGCAAACTAATTCGTTCTGGCAATGAAATACTGTTCATTTTCGATTTAACTTCACCTGAAATATTTCCTCGTACACTAAAAGACAATGGAACTGTAACCACTGCTAGGACACCTTCTTATCCTGAAGAATGGAAGAATCAGTTCGGTATTCCAGTGGAAGAACATCAAAAATCAATGCAAGTTAATATATTTGAAGGCTACGCAGTATTTGACATACAAGAAAAGAAGAAGGTAACTGATAAATCCACAGAAAAAGCAAAAAAACCATCAACAGCAGAAAGTGAGGAAAAATCCTATGAACAACAAACACTCTTCCCATCCACTAATATGTATTGACTTTAAAAAGAATCGTATACGAATCCACCGCAATACACTCCGTCAAATTGGTAACCCAGAATATATTCAACTTCTTGTTAATCCTGATCAAAAAATGATAGGTATAAAGGCTAGTTGTGCGGAGGATAAATTGGCACATAAAGTTAAGGATTATTTTGTCATCAATGGTAACAGTTATGAGTTATACAGCCGAGAATTACTATATTCACTTTCCCAGCTTAACCTTTCTTGGGAGAAATTTAACATTTTCCGTTTAGAAGGCAATATTTACCCAAATAAGAAAATAGCTCTATTTTCCATGGATAACATCATCACAAAACTGCCACAAACAGAATTCAAATCAGAAATAATTGGAGATGAGTATGCGCAATTATAGTATATATACATTAAAAACAAAACTAGAATTCACCAATTTGTATCAATATCTCGGTGAAAAAGATTATAAACAACTTGAACAACAGATATTATGTCATTCCTATCATACCCCCATCTGCACCTGGAATGGTATTGTCATTAATGGCATAGAAGCATATGAATTATTTCGTAAACACAGTATTCCTTTCCGAATAAAAAGACTCCATTTTTCCAGTAAAGAAGATGTAATTTCATGGATATGTACTGACCAACTTAAACGAGAGGATTTAACCAATATCAATAAAAAATACCTGATTGGGAAAAAATATGATGCTGAAAAAATATTAGTTTCAAGACAACTTTCATCTACGAATAAATCTCATATTTCCGGTGCAAGCATCGCAGCCAAAAAAATATCCGAAGAATGTAATGTAGCAACGGCTACCGTTTACAAATATTCTGCTTACAGTAGTGCACTAGATATAATTGATGAAAAAGTTCCGGATCTGGTCAAACGAGTTCGCTCTGGTCAGCTCTGGATTTCCCAAGCTAATATTATTGAGCTTTCAGGATTATCAAAAGAGCAGCTTTTAAGTCTAAATAACTACCTCCTTGCCGAAAAGATAGAACATCTCAGTTATCATGATATGAAACGGGAATTACTGTGGAATAATTACGCCAAGCCGATATTAAAGAAAGAATCTTCCGTTTCTATTCCATCTATACGCAACCTGCCACAATTTGATCCAGATGCGGAAATTGCAAGTCTTACATTGACGATTCCATCATGGAACAGTTCTATCGAAAGAGTATTAAAAGTTTCAGATTTTAAAATTGCATCTGATACAGCAAAATATAAGCTTAAATATCAGCTTATGTGCCTAATATCAACCACAAATAATATTTTAAAAAAATTGGAGGAAATATAATTATGGATGGAAATACCGAAGATTTACAAAAGTTTGTTCCCCAAGTGCATTTTGAGCAAATACCTATTAAAAATTTATGTTCAAATCAAGATTACCAACGTAATCTTTCCATCAAACACGTTCAGCGTGCTGCAGCTAATTTTGACCTTTATCAGATAAACCCTGTAAAAGTAAGTAGACGTGATGGGATAAATTATGTATTCAACGGACAACACACTATAGAAATTGTCGCTCTTATCTCTGGATCAAGAGAAACTCCTGTCTGGTGTATGGTTTATGATGATCTTGTTTACACCCAAGAAGCAGATATTTTTGCAAATCAGATGAAATATGTCAAATCGTTACTACCTTATGAAATATTCATGGCTAATATTGAAGCTGGTAATGATAGAGAACTTATTATTCGTGACCTTGTTGAATCATATGATCTCTCTATTACTTCTTCCTCTCGCCCCGGAGGTATATGTGCTGTATCCACTTTAATTAATATCTATGAAAAATATGGTTTTCACACTCTTGATCGTGTTTTACGTCTTTGTGTTGCCACATGGGAAGGTGCGCCTATGTCCTTTAGTTCCAATATGCTTAATGCTATTGCCCGTCTGGATAATGCTTATGGAGAAACAATGAAAGATGACACATTTAAAGAAAAAGTAGGGCGTGTCTCTGTCAGAGAAATCAGTCGTACTGCCAGAGAACGTCGTGCCGGTTCATTAGGATTCGCAGAAGCTCTTTTACTAGAATACAATAAAAAATCCAAGTATTCACTTCCTTTTGAGAAATTATACACTCATAAAACACCCAAAAAAAGAGAACAATCAACTGAAGATGAATCCGGTCAAAGTTCCACTCCAGAAGGTCAGTTAGATTTATTTTCTACGGATCAGGACAATGCTCAGGCTCTGCCAAACGAATAGCGCAGAGCCTTATCCTTCGTTCTATCCATACTTTCTCTACTTTAAGGTTCCCTTTCATGCATGCACTATTTTATCTTATCCCAAATTCATCATCCGCTCCATCCGCCACCTTATATATGAATACCCATTCCAAATATTTGCTTTTACCGGATACTCTTTCCTGTAAACAAATACAGTGTGATATTTAACAAAATGCAGTCTACACCAGTTATGTATATCCTTCATATATATGTTATTTATACCGTTCACCCACCGTTCTAAAGACCATATGTCTTTATCTGACAATAGCTCCATTATGAACAGTACATTATAATATTGAATGACACCTACTCTCTTCCTTTCCTCTATTAACCTTTTACACAATAACCTATACTTAATGTTCATATCGTTCCTATGTCCTCCCTCTAATCTATATTTTCCATCCTTATACACGTTATATATATAATTGTTATATAGTACATATAATTGCCTGCAGCATATCAAGCGCTTCCTCTCCACGACACTCACCAACCACAATTCTCTCCGGCCGCATTCGAAGTGCCGTACGGATCAGATCCCGTATCGTAATCGGTTTTACTCCTTCAAACATCTGATTTCTTGTTTCAAGTCTTACCAGATTTGGTTTGTCGACAAGCCGGAGTTCTGCCGAATCTTCAATCGTAATGATCCTTTCCTCCCTCGGAATATACTGGGACAGCGCATTTAAGAACGTTGTTTTTCCGGAGCCTGTCCCTCCTGATATAAATATGTTATATCCTGCCATCACAAGCACTTTTAAAAATGCTGCGGCTTCCTCTGTAATTGACTCTATCCGTATCAGATCTTCCATTAAAATAGGTGTTTGTGGAAATTTTCGGATAGATACTGCAGCACCGTCTATGGAAATTGGTGAAAGCACAATATTTACACGCGATCCATCTGCTAATCTTGTATCCACGATTGGAGATGCCTCATTTACCATACGGTTACTGTTTCCTGCCATCTGCTGTATCACATCACCCAATTTCTGCTCAGATGAAAAATGTGTCTGCGCCCGAAATAATTTTCCTTTTTTCTCATAAAAAATACGGGACGCTCCATTGATCATAATCTCCGTCACTTCAGGATCCTCTAATAATTCCTGAATCGCATCATACTTTCTTAAAGAATTAAACAATAAATGTTCTAATTGTTCCCGTTCTTTCAGAGTTAACAGATTTTTTCTGGAGTATTCTTCCACTTCCTTTTCAATAAACCGGCAAACTTCTTCATCATTTTGTTCTCTGGACAAGTCAAGTGCTGCTATGATATTTGATCTTAAATCATCAAATATTTCTTCACTCCACCTATATTTCTCCATAAGCATCCCCTGCCAGATAGTCTCTTATATAATCTCCAAATTCACTCCAGACAAGCTGTTCTAACATATTTCCCCCACCACGGATTCCTTTTGCGGTAAACGGAAGATTTACAAACTGTAACCGTTCGGACATTCCGTCCGGCTTTACCTGTTCCAGATAATGAACAAATTCCGCTTTCTGGCATTCATAGAAATATCCTTCTTTTACCGGACAATAAATACTGCTGCATTCTTCCAGAAACGCCGCTATGGATGGAATCCCAGCTCCAAAATCAAATACAACCGTATCAAACTTTGTATTTTCTTCCAGATGTGCCAGCAGTTTCCGGTAATCATCCATCTGAAACTCCCCCAGCTGCTCAGGATTGCGAAATGGTGCTACATACGAAAAATCTCCCATTTCATATATGCTCTGAAAAAACTGTTCTGATTCTGTTGTTCCCCTTCTCAATCGAAGGGTCAGATCCCCGATATCGTATTCTGCCTGACTGTCAAACAACTGTAAAAATCCGGTATTTTGCATCAGATTGATATACAATATCCGTCGTTGTTTTGCCAGTACAGAAGACAGTACCATAGAAAACGGCATCTGCATTTCATGACCGATTGGAGAATATACCCCTATTATCTCCAGCTTGGTTAATCTGTCTGTAAATGATTCCTTTCCCGCTTTTTTCCCTCCTGTCACTACCATCATTTCATGAAGGATCGCCTCCATTGGCTGATATTTAAAAATGACCGTCAGCTTTCTCCCCGACTGCAGATAAGAATTATCTTCTGACAGACGCTCCGGTATATTTTCTGACAGGATCAGCACGGTCATTCCCGACAAAACTGCCTGTTCGCCAAATTCTGAAAATCCACTCCCCAGCAAAACCAGATCAAATTTTTCATTCTTTATTTTCTGTAAAAATAATTCCGGCTCCGGAAATAAATGAACCGTAAATTCCTTTGCCTTATGTTCCATCAGATATGCAGCAAATCTTTCCCCGTACGTTTCATTCGTATCGCAGAATGCCACATCCAGTTTATGCAATACCCCACCCCCAGACCACGATAAAATATCCAATTAAAATTGCTGTTGAAAAATGCATGAATGTCTTTGTCCCAATTGCATAACCAACCGTTACTTTTTTGTAAACGATCTTTCCTGCTCCTATCACTGCCCCCACAACAAACGCCACAGGTATCAGATAGCAAAGCTGTGTCAGTGTCAGAAAACCTCCTGCAATGGAAAATAACTTGATATCGCCTGCACCCAGTATGCACAGACTAAATAAAAGAAATAATAAGATAACCGGAATAGATATATTCATCAGAAAATGAACTGCACCTGCACTTCCTTCCCCCAGCAGTCGAAATGCAAGTCCCCAAATTAATCCGGAAACAATCAGCCGGTTACTGATCCTGCCGTTTCCAAAATCCATCACCACCGCTAACGTAAGATGCGTCAGCAATGTAAGATTCATTAGTTCCCCAATTCATCACCTCTTTCGTAGTTTGTAAGTCGAATTATAGCAATGCTTTTTTTGTTTGTCCATACTTTTTTACAAAACAGCCTATCTTTGTAGACTATTCACAAAAATTTACATGCCAAAATTCCATAAAGCAGCGCAAACCCGCCTATACCAAGGATTCCAATTGTCAAAAGGCTTACCGGATTTAATCCCACGCTAATCGCTATTCCCTGTGAAGTAAAAAAATCATTTGCATAAATAATCCCGATTCCGCCTAAAACAATACGAATCATAAAATTTAACAGCATCTGTATTTTTTTCCCGATTACAACAATAAAAAGGACCATACCAAGAACTCCTATGATTGCCCATTCTCCCTGTATTTGCTGCATATAGATATCCTTTTCTCTTCTTTTTATCAAATTTATTCATTCGGACATATTTTATGCAAATAATTTCTTACAATTTTTCCGTTTTTTGTATAGAATGGAAATTTCGTGATTATACTAAAAATAAAGAATTTTTCAGACGGAGGAATATTATGTTTCGTTTTTTTCAACCAGAAAAAACAAATGATGCGCATTACACAGTGCTAATGAATGACCTCCATCAGACTGCGCAGGATCTACAGGATGCATACCGTAATTTAGAAAATGTAATTGACCCGGACATGATTGATTGCTGCATTTATGAACTATATTCTGTGCAAATGCGCTATAAATTTTTACTCGCTAGTATAAAAAAAATAGAGGATTCCTATACTAAGAATCCTCTGGAAGTATCAAAATCCTGATACGTCTCAACCAAATCATTTTTTCCATACGTATATCCGGCATAAATCTGCTGGGTATTACGCATAAGCGGTGCGGAGGTATCCTCTTTCATTACCTCCGCAAACGCCGTGTAAAGTTTCTTCATCAGGTTCTCCGCAAGTTCAACCTCTTTTAAATCCCTTTTATACATTGCTTTTGCAAGTGTCTCCCTGCAAAATACATAGATGCGATATAACTCTCCTGCAAGTTCATAGGAAAAATCAAGCGATGAGATCAATTCACTGATAGTTTTTGAGGCATTCCGCAATGCTGTCTTATAATTTTCCCATTCTCCGTTATCATGTGCCTCTTTTGTATCTTCCATATACGCAAAAAATATGTCATAAATCACAATGACCAGACCACCCCTGTTACTCTGACTGATCCTTCTTGTAAAATCCATTATCTGTTCTTTTTTCAAAACAGATCCCTCCTGTTACTGCAGAATCTGCAATACCTGCTGTGGCAGATCGTTTGCCTGTGTCAAAACAGAGATTGCTGCCTGATTTAATACATTCTGATGTGTATAATCTGTCATCTCGGAAGCCATATCCGCATCTGTCAGTCGTGACTGGGCTCCTGTCATATTTTCTTCAAACGTATCCAGGCTTGATACCGTACTCTCAAGACGATTCTGGTATGCACCAAGTCTTGAACGCACTTCACCGACCTTTGAAATGGCATCGTCAAACTGTGTGATACCTCTGCCTGCTCCATTTACAGTCGTCACGTCTGCATCATCAATGTAAAGGCTCTTGCAGGAAACATCCGGAATACGCACTCTTGTTTCCTGATCCTCATTTGCTCCAATATGAAGTGCCATCGTTCCGATATCCGTGACATCAAAATCCAGCTTACCCGTATAACCTGCATCAGCAAGAAATGACATCTCAAATCCGGCTCTGTCTGTAACCGTAATCTTATTTCCATCTGTTTTTACCGTAGCTGTATCACCAAACCCGGTTCCATCACTCGGTTTTGTGAGCGTTACTTCGGCATCTGTACCGGAAGGTACGATCACTTTGCCATTCTGAATCTGTCCGTATACATAGCTGCCTTTATTCTCCGGATCTTCTACAACACTGTTTCCTCCGGATGCCGTAAATCCAAGTGCCGCAGCAAGCTGCTGATTATCAAATCCAATCTCTAATATGCTTGACATTCCATACCGGTCTGCAGTAAAGGAAAGTGCCCCGCTGGTTCCATCGATCTGCACGGTTGTTTCACCGGTCTCTGCTGCATTTCTGATCTTCTCAAAAGCCTCCGCATAGGTGTCGGCTGCCTCTATCTCTACTTTAGAACCATTAATACTCATTGTTCCGGACGCACCGACCGGTGCTGTGGAATTATAATTCTGATTTGCTGTTACCGGTCCGGCCTGTGTAGCTGCAGTATCAATGGAAAGCTGATACTGTCCTGCTTTCACATGATCAGAAATGTCCACTCTTGTTGCATTTTTGGTGTAAACCCTGGTATCTAATGAACCATCTAAAAGTGATTTGCTGTTATATTCTGTATCTGTAGAAATACGGTCAACTTCATCTTTTAATGAAGTGATTTCTTTCTGGATTGCTTCTTTATCCGCCGGTGTCATTGTTGCATCACTCGCTGCCTGCACGGAAAGTTCTCTCATACGCTGTAAAATACTGGTCGTTTCACTCAGCGCACCATCCGCAATCTGAATAACAGAAATACCATCCGATGCATTCTGGGAAGCCCGGTTTAAACCATCAATCTGTGCTTTCATCTTGTTGGAAATAGCCATTCCTGCCGGATTGTCCTTGGAATGGTTGATCTTAAGTCCCGATGAGAGCCGTTCCATCGATGCACTTAAATTATCCTCAATTCCAAGTAAATGTTTATTCGCAATCGCTGCTGACACATTGTAATTTATTCTCATTCTCTTCTCCTTCTATTGTCTCCGCCACGCATCCATGCTGTATTTCCGACATTCCATGTCCCAATTCTCTGCTGTATATATCGGTTTCAACACACTTTCTCTAAAGAGCAGATTGTTTGAAAAATCATAAATTTTTTCATTGCCCCTCCATGTTTATTTTTTCGTACTTCTGATGGAACTGATTGCAATCCCTGTCGATTCGTATTATAATGACCACATCCAGGCATAATAAGCTGTGATAAAAACTAAAAACACCTATTTTTTTATAAGGAGGACTATATGACACAGGTAACAAAATCTACTATGATCGGCGAACTGCTTCAGATTGACGAAAACATCGCGCCAATTCTTTTAAATATCGGTATGCATTGTCTTGGATGCCCATCTTCCCAGATGGAGACCATCGAAGAGGCCGCTATGGTTCATGGAATTGAGCCGGATGCTCTTGTAAAAGAGATCAATGATTTTCTTGCAAAAGACCTTGCATAGTAAGTTTGGAATACCATCTTACAGGTAAAAATGATTACATCAGAAAAGGATCGTGAAAATGATTTTGCTCATCTTCACGATCCTTTTCTGATATCAAACTGATCTATCGTTCATAAAATCATCGTCCGTCAGTTATAATGCGGCAAGCATCTGCAGCGCTTTTCCTTTTATCACCAGTCTGTAATGTTCGCCAAAAAAAGCCTCCGTCGCAGGTGAATATGCCTGCTGGGCTCCATACTCAGATAAAATATTGCACACCTTATTAAACTCCTCCGGTGACTGGCTGCTCTTACTTACCAGAAGATAATATCTGTGTGTTGCAACATCCTCATACAGGTCATTTTTACCTTTGTAAAAACCGCCTAACACAGCCGCGAGTTTT
>OHQQ01000809.1_pt1 | contig 17364 bp, 16 predicted proteins | sample 1578211 | NCBI WGS metagenome assembly OHQQ01 (sample SAMEA3879539, study PRJEB24766) | human gut metagenome | biome: human-associated habitat; feature: feces | place: USA | collected 1985/1987
CTGATCCAGTTCGAGGATAAGCTGTTCATCATTGACCAGCATGCGGCTCATGAAAAGGTAAAATATGAACGCCTGATGAAACAGTTTTATGAAAAGAGTGTGGTGTCCCAACGTCTGATGCCGGCGATTATTGTCAGCCTGACAGGACAGGAGGAAAGCATTCTGCACACCTATGAGGATGCTTTTGCACAGCTGGGATTTGAGATTGATGCTTTCGGAGGCAACGAATATGCCCTCCGTAGTGTACCAGTGGATCTCTACGGATGCAGTGAGAGGGAACTGTTCCTTGCAGTGCTGGATGAACTGTCCCAGGAGACCGGCAATCGCGGAAGTTTTCAGGTCATTGAGGAAAAGATTGCATCCATGTCCTGCAAGGCGGCGGTCAAAGGCAATAACCGTCTGAGCTTTCAGGAGGCGGAGAAATTGATCGACGAACTTCTGACCCTGGATAATCCCTACAACTGTCCCCACGGCAGACCCACTATTATTACCATGACAGAGACAGATCTGGAGAAGAAATTTAAGAGGATAGTATAATGCGTTTACTGATCAAACAGAGAGTGTTTTCCTGGACAGATTCCTATGATGTCTATGATGAAAATGAAAATCCAAAATATTTTGTAAAAGCGGAGTTTTTCTCCCTGGGACACCAGCTGCATGTATACGACAGAAATAACCATGAACTGGGAGTGATCAGACAGCGGCTGCTTACCTTTCTTCCGGCCTTTGAAATCGAGATCGGTGGCCGGGTCCGTGGTGAAATCCGCAAACAGTTTTCTTTTTTCAAGCCCAGATATGAGATCGACTATAACGGCTGGCGCGTGGAGGGAGATTTTCTGGGATGGGATTATGATGTATACAATGGATGCAGCAGTATCATCCATATCTCCAAAGAACTGTTTCACTGGGGAGATACGTATACTATTAATTTCTCCGATCCACAGGATGAACTGGAGGGTCTGATGCTGGTCATCGCCATCGATGCAGCAAACTGTACCCAGAACAACGGATAGCAGGATAAAAAGAGTAAGGAAAAAATAATGTCGGTAATACAGAATAAAAAGAAACCACTGGTGGTCCTGACCGGGCCGACAGCGGTGGGAAAGACAAAACTGTCCATCGCGCTGGCAAAAGCCATAAACGGAGAAATCCTGTCGGCAGATTCCATGCAGGTATATAAACATATGGATATCGGTTCTGCCAAGATCCGTCCGGAGGAGATGGAGGGGGTGCCCCATCATCTGATCGATATTCTGGAGCCCTGGGAAGAATTCAATGTAGTAGTGTTCCAGAAACATTGTCTGGAATGTATGGAGCAGATATATGACAGGAGCCATATCCCTATTCTGGTGGGAGGCACCGGATTTTACATTCAGGCGGTGCTTCGGGGCATTGATTTTACGGAAAACGAAGAGAACACCGAATATCGAAAAAAACTGGAACTTCTGGCAGAAGAACAGGGACCGGAGAGTCTGCATGAGATGCTGAAGAAGGTCGATCCCGTATCGGCGGAGAATATTCATGCCAATAATATCAAGAGAACCATCCGTGCTTTAGAATATTATGAACTGACAGGAGAACCGATCTCTGTACACAACGAGAGGGAAAAAGAACGGACAAGTCCCTATAATTTCAGCTATTTTGTGCTGACGGACGACCGGGAAAAGCTGTATGCACGGATCGAGGACAGAATCGATGAAATGATGTCACAGGGTCTGGTGGATGAGGTAAGACAACTGAAGGATATGGGATGCCGTAAGGGCATGACGTCCATGCAGGGACTGGGCTACAAGGAGATTCTGGAATATCTGGATGGAGAATGCAGCCTGGAAGATGCGGTCTATACCTTGAAACGGGATACCAGGCATTTTGCCAAGAGACAGCTGACATGGTTTCGCAGAGAGAGTGAAGTCACCTGGATCGACAAGGGCCGGTTTGATTATAACGAAGAGAAAATATTGGAATACATGATCAGAGAATTAGGAGAAAAAGAGATTTATGAGAAGCAGTAATGAAGAGATCTACCTGTCTATGGGAATCAGCAAGACCGTATATGATTACGGCTGCACCATTGAGAAAAGTTTAAGAGACCGCTTTGATGAAGTGGATAGTAACGCGGAATACAATCAGTTAAAGGTGGTAAATGCCATGCAGCAGCATCAGGTCAGTGAGGCCTGCCTGTTGGGCACTACCGGTTACGGCTACAACGATCTTGGAAGAGATACCCTGGAGGCTGTCTATGCAGCGACTTTCCATACGGAGGATGCACTGGTGCGCCCTCAGATCACTTGCGGCACGCATGCACTGGCATTGGCTCTGATGAGCAATTTAAGACCTGGAGACGAACTGTTGTCCCCGGTAGGCAAACCCTATGATACGCTGGAAGAAGTCATCGGTATCCGCCCGTCGAAGGGATCGCTGGCAGAATACGGTGTGACTTATCGCCAGGTGGATCTGCTGCCGGACGGAAGCTTTGATTACAATAAAATCCGTGAGAATATCAATGAGAAAACTCATCTGGTAACGATTCAGCGATCCAAGGGCTACCAGACCAGACCCACCCTGTCCGTACAGCGGATCGGCGAACTGATCGCCTTCATTAAAGGTATTAAGCCGGACGTGATCTGCATGGTGGATAACTGCTACGGAGAATTCGTGGAGACCATAGAACCTTCCGACGTGGGTGCGGATATGATCGTAGGATCTCTCATCAAGAACCCCGGAGGCGGACTGGCTCCTATCGGCGGATATATTGCTGGAAAGAAAGAATGTGTGGAAAATGCGGCATACCGTCTGACCTCTCCGGGGCTGGGCAAGGAAGTCGGCGCTTCCCTTGGCATTTTGAAAGATTTTTATCAGGGATTTTTCCTGGCTCCCACGGTGACGGCGGGAGCACTGAAGGGTGCGATCTTTGCAGCCAATGTCTATGAAAAATTAGGTTTTGCGGTAGTACCGAACGGCAGTGAGAGCCGACACGATATCATTCAGGCAGTGACCTTCGGTCAGCCTGAAGGGGTTATCGGCTTCTGCCAGGGAATTCAGGCGGCGGCACCGGTAGACAGTCATGTGACACCGGAACCCTGGGATATGCCGGGATATGATGCACAGGTCATTATGGCAGCGGGAGCATTTGTTTCCGGTTCCTCCATTGAGCTGTCTGCGGACGGCCCCATCAAGCCTCCGTATGCAGTGTATTTCCAGGGCGGACTGACCTGGCAGCATGCCAAATTCGGTATTCTGAAATCCCTGCAGGTACTGGTACAAAAAGGTATTGTGACGGAAGAACAGATCCGGAAAGCAATGTAGAACTACATTGAAAAATACGAATCCTGTAGAAAAAGCGCAAAATAAAATCTACTAAATTTGTGTACAGAAGAAGCTTTTTGTGATAGTATAAAAAGACGTATGGAAGACAGGCTCACGGGGAGACTGTTCAGCCATGGAGAGTACGCAGAAGAAAGAAGAGGAACTACCTTGAAGAGAATTAATTGGGTTTTGATCGTCCTGGTACTGATCGGATTTGTGATCGGCAGATTTATAGGGACTTATTTCGACGGTACTTTTCTGAATTACGGACAGAATTTCGGCCTCAGCAGTCCAGTGGAACTGAATCTCGGTTTCATTATTCTGACTTTCGGGCTGGAGTTTAACATCACGATCGCCAGTGTGATCGGTGTGATCATAGCGTTCGTGGTATACCGTTTTATCCGTTAGGCAGCATACGTCGGAGCAGGCAGAAGGAGACTTATGCCCGAGAAGAATGTACAGGTAAATACAGACCGGGGACTTCCCTATGAGAGATTTCTGCAGTTCGGACCGGAGAATCTTACGGAGGCGGAATTGCTTGCGGTGATTCTGCGAACCGGGACGAAGGAGGATTCTGCGGTGGCGCTGGCTGAGAAGGTACTGGCACTGGCCACCTATCCGAGAGAAGGACTGCTGGGTCTGCATGATGTGAGTGTGGAAGAACTGATGGAGATCCGGGGCATCGGCATGGTGAAAGCGGTGAAACTAAAATGCATCGCCGAACTGTCCAACAGGATGAGCCGGGCCAAAGCCAGAGAGGGGATCTGCTTCACCAGAGCGGATCATGTGGCGGAATATTTTATGGAAAAGCTCAGACACAGGGATACCGAATGTGTGTATCTGCTCTGTCTGGATGCCAAAGGACAGCTGATCCGTGAGAAGAAATTGTCGGACGGCAGCGTCAATATGGCACTGATCTCTCCCAGAGAGATATTTTTGGAGGCGTTAAAGGACAAGGCAGTCAGTCTTATCCTCGTGCACAATCATCCCAGCGGAGATCCCACTCCCAGCAGATCCGACAGGGAGCTGACGGAAAATGTGGCAAAGGTGGGAAACCAGATGGACATTCCGCTGTTAGACCACATTATTATTGGCGATAACAGGTATACTAGCTTCAGAGAGCAAAAATTTTTGATATAAGAAAGGGATAACGACAGTGGCAAACAATGCATTTGGTATCGACCTTGGTACCAACAATATAAAGATCTATAACCGCAATGATGACAATATCATGATCGAAAAAAATATGATTGCCATCGAGAATAAGAATACTTTATTTGCTTATGGTAACTCTGCATTTGAAATGTATGAGAAAGCTCCCAGCAATATTCATATTTCTTATCCGCTTTCCAATGGTGTGATCGCGGATATCAAAAATATGGAGACGCTGGTAAAGTATTTTATCGGTGATCTGCAGAAGGGCAATACCAAGCCTTCTGATTTCTTCATTGCAGTGCCTACGGATGTTACCGAGGTGGAAAAAAGAGCATTCTATGATCTGATCAAAGGAGCTAACGTAAAGGCCAAGAAGATCATGGTAGTGGAGAAGGCCGTGGCAGACGGTCTGGGTCTGGATATCGATGTAAAAAATTTCCAGGGCGTCCTGGTGGTGAATGTCGGCTATGAGACCACGGAAATCTCCATCCTGTCACTGGGCGGTATCGTACTGAGCCGTCTGATCAAGGTGGGCGGCATGAAATTTGATGATGCCATCCGTGCGGCAGTCAGAAGAGAATTCTCTCTGATCATCGGTGGCAAGACGGCGGAGAATGTGAAGATTGCCCTGAAGGAACTGGAAGAAGAAGGAAAGGGTGCTGTAGTATACGGCAGAGACATTGTCACCGGTCTGCCGGTGGAGCGTGAGATTCCCACAAGAATGGTGGACGAGTCTCTGGAAGAGCACTTTAATACCATTATTGATAATGTAAAGGTGATACTGGAGAGAACACCCCCTGAACTGGCAGCGGATATTTACCGTCACGGTATTTATCTGACCGGAGGAGCATCCCAGGTAAGTCATCTGGCAGAGAGACTGGCAACCGGTACCGGACTGCATGTGAATGTGGCTGAGAATCCGCTGACCAGCGTGGCAACAGGACTTGCCAAGATCATCAAGGATGATAACTATAAAACGGTAGCTTATGCAATTGAAGGGATGAGTAAATGAGCCCAGTCGTAAAAAGAAAAGGGGAGAGGTTTACTTTACCGAGTAAATATCTCCTTTTTATTTTAACTATCCTCTGCACCATCATGATGCTGGTGACCTTTGGAACCAATGTATTTAACCGACCGTTCAACAGAGTGGTGGGATATGTGATCGTACCCTTTGAACAGGGGATCGCCAAGGCCGGAGAATGGCTGGCAAATCGTTCCGATGAACTGGTGCAGATCCGGACACTTTTAGCGGAGAACAGTGCCCTGAAGGAACAGGTGGCTTCCCTGACGGAAGAGAACACTCTGTTGCAGCAGGACAAATATGAACTGAATGAACTGAGAGGGTTGCTGGAGCTTGATGAAGAATACGGGGATTACAATAAGATCGGTGCCCGGATCATCAGCAGAGATTCCGGCAACTGGTATTCTTCTTTTGTCATTGACAAAGGCTCTAATGATGGGCTGGCGGATGATATGAATGTGATCGCCGGAGGCGGTCTGGTGGGACGCATTACGTCCGTAGGACCGAACTGGTCCCGGGTGACTTCCATTATTTCCGACAATTCTAATGTCAGCGGTATGACACTTGCCACGGGTGACAATCTGATCGTATCCGGAGATCTGCAGATGATGGCCCAGGGAGTGATTCCTTTCAGCAAGCTGGTGGACAGCCAGGATGCAGTGGCAGAGGGAGATAAGGTAGTTACTTCCGATATCAGTGATAAATATCTTCCCAATATCCTGATCGGCTATATCAGTACCATCAATAAAGATACCAATAATCTGACGAAATCCGGATACCTGACTCCGGTGGTGGATTTCGAGCATCTGAGTGAGGTGCTGGTGATCACGGACAAGAAACAGCAGGTTCCGGGAGGAGGCGCAGATGGAGAATAACAGCAGCTTCCTGCGCAAGATTGTAGTGGTTCTTCTGATCCTTTTATTTTTTGTCTTGCAGTGCAGTGTATTTAACGGCCTGGCAATGGGCGGAATCATTCCCAATCTGATGATCATTCTGACTTCTTCCTTCGGATTTATGAGAGGGGAGAAGGAGGGACTGCTGATCGGATTTTCCTGCGGGCTTTTATGTGATATTTTTTTCGGAAGTTTCCTGGGATTTTATGCCATGGTCATGATGTACATAGGCTTTGTTAACGGGAAATTCAGCCGGATCTTTTATCCGGAGGATATCAAGCTGCCGTTGGCGCTTATTATTGTCAGCGACATTTCTTATGGATTGATTTGTTACATTCTGATGTTTCTTTTGAGAGGGCGTTTTCATTTCCCGTATTATTTTACAAGTGTGATCCTGCCGGAGGCACTTTACACCATCGTTGTTACGATTATTTTGTATCCTCTGATCCTGAAGATTAATCAGAAACTGGAGGAGAAGGAAAAAAGGAGCGCACAGAAATTTGTTTCGTGAAATTAGAGATCACATTATTAATATTGTGACCAGCAGACTGACAGTACTTATGATACTGTTTGCTTTTTTTGCCGGTGTTCTGCTTTACCGCTGTTTCAACCTGCAGATCGTAAACGGAGAAGAGTATCTGAACGACTTTATCCTTCAGATCGAGAAGACCAGGGATATATCCAGTACCAGAGGACGGATCCTGGACAGGAACGGCAATGTACTGGCGGAAAATGAACTGGCTTATTCTGTGAAGATCGAGGATGTGTTTGAGTCCAGCCGGAATAAGAACGCAAAGGTCAATGACGTTGTCTATCGGCTGATAAAGCTGATCGAGAAAAACGGTGACAGTGTGATCACGGATTTTAAGATCATTATTGATGAAGACGGCGATTATGCCTATTCCGTGGATGGCACGGCGCTGCTTCGTTTTCAGGCGGATGTGCTTGGATACAGAACCATAGACGAGCTTAGTGAAGAAGAAAAAGCCATGACAGCCCAGGAACTGATAGAGTACTTAAGCCGTGCCAAGGGCTTTGCTATCGGTCAGTACGAAGATCCCGAGAACACCAAGACCCCCTTCGTGCCGGGAAAAGGTTATACCAAAGAGGAGTGGCTGCAGATGGTAACCATCCGGTATGCCATGAATCTGACCTCCTTCCGGAAATATGTGGGAACCACTGTGGCTACCAATGTCAGTGCGGAGACAGTGGCGGTGATCATGGAGAATTCCGACCAGCTGGACGGTGTGTCCATCGTAGAGGATACGGTGCGCCACTACATAGACAGCAAATATTTCGCCCATGTGCTGGGATATACCGGCAAAATCTCTTCCGATGAACTGGCAGAGTTAAATGACCAGGTGGTGACGGAAGGCGGCCTGGAGGATACCTATACCATCAATGATGTGGTAGGTAAGAGTGGTATTGAGGCATATATGGAGACTACTCTGCAGGGTACCAAGGGCAGTGAAAAAGTGGTGGTGAACAATACCGGTAAGGTGATCACTATTTTAGAGCGGAAAGAGGCACAGCCGGGAGCGGATGTCTACCTGACCATCGATAAGGATCTTACGGAGGCAGTATATAATATCATCGAACAGAAGCTGGCCGGTCTGGTGGCAAGCAAGATCATCAACGCCAAAGAATTCAATCTGCCGGAGAATGCCAAGAGCTCGTCCATTAAGATCCCGATCTATGACGTGTATTTTGCCATGATCAACAACAATATCCTGGACAGAAAACATTTCGAGGCAGAAGATGCCGGAGAGACGGAAAAGGCAGTCTATGCCGCTTATCTGGAGTATAAGCAGGGTGTTTACGACAGACTGACTTACGAACTTACAGAAGGGGCAACTCCCTATAGCAAGCTTTCCAAGGAATATCAGGTTTACCAGAGTAATATCGTAAGCCTCCTTCGGGAGGAAGGCGTGATCATGAAGGAACTGGTGGATGATAACGATGCTACGCAGACGGCCTGGGCGAAGGAGGAAGTGATCTCCTTAAAGGAGTATCTGCAGTATTGCATCGCCATGAACTGGATCGATGTCAGCAAGCTGGATCTGAATGACAAATATTCGGATTCTACAGAAGTTTATGACAAACTGTTGGATTACACCATTAATGCCATCGACCATACCACGGAGTTCCAGAAACGTTTCTACAAGTATATGCTTTTAAATGACAAGATCACCGGGAAACAGATCTGTATGCTCCTGTGTGAACAGCAGGTGGTGGACATCCCGGCTGAGGATGAAGAAGCACTGTATTCCGGTAAATTGTCGGCATATCAGTTTATGATGAACCGGATCAATAATCTGGAGATCACACCGGCCCAACTGGCACTGGATCCCTGCAATGCCTCTGTAGTCATTACGGATGTCAATACGGGAGATGTGCTGGCTATGGTGTCTTATCCGGGATATGACAATAACAAAATGGCGAATACCGTGGATGCGGAGTATTATGCGCAGCTGAATGCGGACAAGTCCAGCCCACAGCTGAATTTTGCCACCCAGTATAAGGCAGCACCCGGTTCCACGTTCAAGATTGTATCCGCTACAGCGGGACTTCTGGAGAATGTGATTAATCTTCAGAGCCGCGTGAACTGTGTCGGTACTTTTACCGAGATCACACCATCCCCCAGATGCTGGAAAATTTCCGGACATGGCTATGAAAATGTGACATCTGCCATCAAGGATTCCTGTAACTACTTCTTCTACAATGTGGGCTACCAGCTGGCTACCAGAACCGGAAGCTATAATGAGGAAGCGGGTCTGGATACTCTGAGCAAATATGCGGATCTGTATGGACTGACAGATAAATCGGGAGTGGAGATCGGAGAATATGCACCGGATATATCCACCAAGGATCCGGTACGTTCTGCCATCGGACAGGGCAGCAACAGCTACACTACCGTTGGACTGGCCAGATATGTCACTACCATTGCCAACAGTGGGACCTGCTATAATCTGACCCTGTTGGATAAGACAACAGATTCCCAGGGCAATCTGTTGAAAGAGTACCATGCAGAAGTGAGAAATCAGATTGACCTGCCGCAGGAATACTGGGATGCGTTCCATCTGGGAATGCGTCAGGTGGTGGAAAATAAAAAGTACTTTAATGATTTGGCGGTAAATGCCGCAGGTAAGACCGGTACGGCAGAGCAGACAGCTTCCCGACCAAACCATGCGCTTTTTATCTGCTATGCGCCGTATGAGAATCCGGAGATCGCCATTGCCACAAGAATACCTTTCGGATATTCTTCAGACTATGCAGCCCAGTTCACCAGAGATATTATCAAGTATTATTACGGACTGGCGGAAGAGGATGATCTGATCACAGGTACTGCGGATACTCTCGACAATGCAGTATCCAATGAGATGTAACTATCCGGAGTCAGATAACACAGACAGATGAATGCCAAATGTGAGACTTCGGATATTAAGAAAATAAAAAGACAGGTATAAGAAAATGAAAGATGCAGTATTGATCAAAAGCTATCAGAGCGGGATCACTCTTCTGATGAGGGAGGATGCTTCCCTGGAAGAAATCCTGCAGGAACTGGCGGTGAAATTCACAGAGGCGAAAAACTTCTTCGGTACGTCCACCATGGCATTATCCATGGAGGGACGGGAGGTGACCGAAGTGGAAGAAATCCGCATCCTGGATACCATCCGGAAGAACAGCAATGTGAGGATCGCCTGTATCGTGGGCCATGATGAGACCACGAACAAGAACTTTATCAAAGCTCTGCAGCATATGGAGAAAAAGCTTTCCACCGGGGACGAGGGGCAGTTCTACAAGGGAACCCTCAAAAACCGGGAAGTCATAGAAACCGAGAACAGCATCGTGGTCCTGGGGGATGTCTACCCGGGCAGTGCGGTGATCTCCGCAGGCAACATCATCATTCTGGGAGGACTGTACGGGGAAGCTTATGCGGGCGGATCTGGCAGAGAAGATTGTTATATTGTAGCGCTTGAAATGGAGCCGGAAAGATTAAAAATCGGCGATTTCAAATATAAAACCAATGCGAAACAGTCGAAATGGGGCATTCGTCCCAAAGTACAACCGAAAATTGCACACCTGAAGAACGGGAAGATCGTATTTGATCCCCTTACAAAAGAATTACTGGGTACTTTTTAAAAGAATCCAGGGGACGACAAAATCAAACAGGAGGAATCCAAAATGGAACAAAACGTTTCCACGGAGAAGAAAAGCTCCGAAGTCATTGTCGTCACTTCAGGAAAAGGCGGTGTAGGTAAGACCACTACATCCGCAAACGTTGGAACAGGTCTTGCAAAAGCGGGCAGCAAAGTCTGCCTGATCGATACGGATATCGGTCTGCGTAACCTTGACGTGGTCATGGGACTGGAGAACCGTATCGTTTACAATCTGGTAGATGTGGTCGAAGGGAACTGCAGAATCAAACAGGCACTGATCCGGGACAAGAGACATCCGGGACTGTATCTGATGCCGTCGGCACAGACCAGAGATAAATCGGCAGTCACCCCGGGACAGATGGTGAAGGTGATCGACCACTTGAGAGAACAATTTGATTACATCATTCTGGACTGCCCGGCGGGAATTGAACAGGGCTTCCAGAATGCTATTGCCGGGGCCGACAGGGCACTGGTGGTAACAACACCGGAGGTCTCGGCCATCAGAGATGCAGATCGTATTATCGGACTGCTGGAGGCCAACGGCTTCAAACAGATGGATCTGATCATCAACAGACTGCGCATGGATATGGTAAAGCGCGGAGATATGATGTCTGCGGATGATGTGGTGGATATTCTGGCGGTACCGCTCATCGGAATCGTTCCGGATGATGAGAATGTAGTCATCGCCACCAATCAGGGAGAACCATTAGTCGGAAGCGATACACCGGCGGGTAAGGCTTACCGCAATGTGGTGGATCGTGTGCTGGGAAAAGAAATTCCGTTCCTGGATTTCGAAAAAGGAGTATCTTTTTGGACAAAAGTAACTGGTATTTTTCGGAAAGCATAGGAAGGGGACGGGATGAATATGAAACATTTTTTTCGCAGGAAAAGCTCCTGCCAGGTGGCAAAGGACCGTCTGAAAATCCTGCTGATATCGGACCGGGTGAACTGTTCTCCGGAGATGATGGAACTGATCAAGGCGGATATTACAAAAGTGATTTCGAAATATATGCGGATCGATACGGATCATATGGAAATCGAGATACAGGCAAAGGGCAGTAAGGGTGGACGGAATAAGAGCCCCAGCCTGATTGCCAATATTCCCATTATTGATTTACAGAAGACTGCGAAAATGCCATAAGGAGCATAAAAAACAGAAAGGTCAAACGGATGTTTAAGAATTATAGATTACGGGATTATGACTTTAAACTGATCATACTGATACTTGCACTGTCCATCATCGGCATCATAACCATCGGCAGTGCGGAACCTGCCCAGCAGACCAAACAGATGGCGGGTGTAGTTGCGGGGCTTGTTATCATGATCGCCCTTTCTTTTTTTAATTATTCCGTGATCCTGAAGCTTTACTGGCTGATGTACATAGGCAATCTGGTACTGCTCGGACTGGTAATCCTGATGGGTGAAGAAGGCAACGGAGCCCAGAGGTGGCTTAAGATCGGTGGACTGCAATTTCAACCTTCAGAACTTGCAAAAATTTTATTGATTTTATTCTTTGCACAGTTTATTATGAAATATAGGGAGAAGCTGAATACTTTCCCTGTGATCGCATCGATTGCGGTACTTATGGGTGTTCCCTGGATCATGGTAAAGGAACAGCCGGCGCTGTCTACCAGCCTTGTGCTGATCTTTATTTTCTGCGTGATCCTGTATGCCGGAGGCATCAGTTATAAGCTGATCTTCGGAGCATTGGCGGTGGCAATTCCTGCAGTGATCATACTGGTATCTCTGGCAATGCAGCCGGACAGTACCATATTGGAGACTTACCAGAAAAATCGTATCCTTGCCTTCGTCAATCCGGAGGAATATTCTACGGATCTGGCTTACCAACAGTTGAACTCTGTAATGGCCATAGGCTCTGGAGAGCTGGACGGCAAGGGCTATAAAAACAATGAGATCACATCGGTAAAGGATGGCAATTTCCTGTCTGAAGCGGAAACCGATTTCATATTCGCTGTTATCGGTGAAGAGTTTGGTTTTAAGGGAAGTATCGTAGTGATCATACTGCTGATGCTGATGGCAATGGAGTGCGTTTCTATCGCGGGAAAGGCGAAAGATACCGCGGGGACGATCATAGCGGCGTCAATGGGGGGACTGATCGCTTTCCAGAGCTTTGTGAACATCGGAGTGGCTACGTTTATTTTACCGAATACAGGACTTCCGCTGCCTTTTGTAAGCTATGGCCTGACCTCGCTGATGAGTCTGTATATTGGAATGGGTGTTGTACTGAACGTACGATTACAGGCGAAGAGAAGCTAGACAAAAGAAATCATACATTACACAGAGAAGGGGTATGGACTATATGAATATTGCACTGATCGCACATGATGCCAAAAAGAAACTGATGCAGAATTTCTGCATTGCATATCGCGGAATTTTAAGTAAAAATGAATTATATGCCACAGGAACTACCGGCAGGCTGATCGAAGAGGTCACCAACCTGAATATACACAAATATCTTGCTGGACATCTGGGAGGAGAACAGCAGATCGGTGCACAGATCGAACACAACGAGATCGATCTGGTGATCTTTTTGCGGGATCCACTGGCACCCAAGGCCCATGAGCCGGATGTAAGCAATGTAATGCGCTTGTGTGATATGCATAATATTCCGTTGGCAACGAATCTCGCCAGCGCGGAACTGTTGATCAAGTCCTTAGACAGAGGAGATTTAGAGTGGCGTGAAATGTACAAATAAAGTTCGTCGGATCTGCCTTTGCATGTCCTTGATCCTCTGCATGAGTCTGCTTACCGGATGCGGTAATGTGGCGTATACATTTCCGTACGATGTCAATTCCAGTGTCAGCAGTTTCAATGTGCTGGCAGGAACCGGAGCGGGCAGGGCAGAGCCCTTTGCTGCGGATCTGTGTGTGGTGACGGAGGACCAGACGGGGGATGGCAGCGTAGACATGTCACAGGCCTCGGCCGCTGTACTGTTCGACGTAAACAATAAAAAGGTATTATATTCCAAAAATGCACATGAAAGATTGTATCCGGCCAGCCTGACCAAGGTAATGACGGCACTGGTGGCATTACAGAATGCATCACCGGATACTGTGCTGACAGCTACGGATAGCGTAAAGATCACGGAATCCGGTGCACAGCTGTGCGGATTAAAAGCCGGAGATACCATGACATTGGATCAGGCATTACATATTCTGCTGATGTATTCCGCCAACGACGCAGCAATGCTGATCGCGGAGAATATCGGCGGCAGTGTAGATCATTTTGTGGAGATGATGAATGAGGAAGCACAGAGACTGGGGGCTACAAATACCAGTTTTACCAATCCTCATGGTCTGTCGGATGACAATCATTATACTTCAGCCTATGACCTGTATCTGATCTTTAATGAAGCAATCAAATATGATTCCTTTAATGAGATCATTCACATGACAAGCTACCAAACCGCGTATTATGACAAGGACGGAAAAGCCAAGGAACTTACGGTGAACAACACAAACCGTTTTTTGCGGGGAGATTTTCAGGCACCGGAGAACATTACAGTCATCGGCGGCAAGACAGGTACGACCAACGCGGCGGGACATTGTCTGATCCTTTTATCCAGAGACACAAGCGGAGCTCCTTATATATCGGTAATCCTGAATTCCTCAGCCAGTGATGTGCTGTACCCGGAAATGGTACAACTCCTGGAGCAAATCAATAAATAACTGTTGTTTTTTGAGGGGTTATAAACTATAATAAAGTAAATAGGTTGCGTGAAGTTCCTATAAATTTTACGACAGGAGGGTTACACCAATGGTTCAGTTGATTGTAGGCAAAAAGGGCAAGGGCAAGACAAAACAGCTGTTGGACAAAGTCAACAGCGAGGTAAAGGATATTGCGGGAAGTATCGTATATCTGGACAAAAGTACGAAACATATGTATGAACTGAACAACAAGGTGCGTCTGATCGACGTTTCCCGTTATATGATCGAGAATGAAAGCGAATTTCTGGGATTCGTATGCGGTATCATTTCTCAGGATCATGATCTGGAGCAGATGTATTTTGACAGCTTTCTGAAAATCGCAGCACTGGAAGACAAAGACATTTCCGCAGTTGTTGAAAAACTGGAGAGAATGAGTGATTTCTTCCAGGTGGATTTTATCCTCAGTGTATCCAGGGACGAATCTGAATTACCGGAGTCTGTGAAGGATAAGATCATTGTATCTTTGTAAGAAGAACGAATTATAATTTTCACGTATGAGAAGCCTCGGATGCCAACCGGGGCTTCTCAAATGTAAGGGAGAGGAAAGGAGGTTTTCCAATGGCAGAACAACCGAGAAAAATAAAAAAATACAGAAAACCTTTGAACCTCAATATCGGTATGCTCATCTTCGGAGCTATTTTTATTTATGTAATCATTTGTGTGATACTGTATTTTCAGACAGACCACATCGTGCGTTATGAAGTAACGGAAGGATCACTGGCTACCAATAATATTTACCGTGGAGTGTCAATCCGCACAGAGGAAGTTGTAAGTACGGATACTGCCGGATATGTGAATTTTTATGCAAGAGAAGGCGAACGGGTGGCCAAGGGAGACACTGTTTACATCGTGGACGAAACGGGCCGGCTGACGGAAGAACTGGAGGATGCCAGCCTTGGAGAAAATACCCTGAGTGACCAGGAACTTTCGGAATTCCGTAATGAAATCGTGAATTTTATGCATGGGTATGATGACAAAAATTACGAGAGTACCTATGATTTTAAATATTCTTTGAAGAACACGGTGCTGAAACTGGCCAATGTAAATATGCTGCAAAGCATTGAAAACGGAAATAACGGTTCGGCTGCAAATATTGTAAATTTCTGTTATGCGCCCACCACCGGTATCGTGGCTTACTGGACGGACGGTTATGAAAATCTGACCGTGGAAGGCGTTACCCAGGAAGTATTTGATAACAAAAATTACGAGAAGAAACAGATGCTCGGTAATGAACTGATGGCTGTGGGAGATCCGGTGTACAAGCTTTCCACGGAGGAAAACTGGTCGGTGGTCATTCCCATCGATGCAGAGCGAGGCGCAGAGATCCAACAGGAGGACTATGTCAAAGTACGTTTTCTGAAGAATCAGTATGAGTCCTGGGGGCAGGCAAAACTGTTTACCGGCAGTGATGGCAATACATTTCTGTCACTTACCTTTACAAATTCCATGGTTACGTTTGTATCCGACAGATTTCTGGATATCGAGCTGATATTGAATGATGAGAATGGACTGAAGATTCCAAATTCTTCCATTGTGGAGAAGGAATTTTTCCTGATCGATGAAGATTTTGTCACGACCAATGAAAATACGGGAACCCAGGGTGTGATCAGACAGTGCTACCGGGATAACGGGGACATTTCCAGTGAATTTGTGGAGGCCGGTGCGTACAGCTACGATGAAAATGAAGGCATGTACTACATGGATACTTCGGTGCTGAAGGCCGGAGATGTCCTGTACAAGACAGACAGCCAGGAGACCTATACGGTAAGCAAGCGTGCAACACTGATCGGTGTGTATAATGTGAATAAGGGATATGCTGACTTCAAGCAGATCAATATTCTGTATCAGAATGACGAGTATTCCATCGTAAAAGCCAATACGACCTATGGCCTGAATGTATATGACTATATTGTACTGGACGGTTCTTCGGTATCGGATGATCAGATCATCACCAATATCAAGAAAACAGATACCGGCAGGACGGATATTCCTACAGACAGTGTAGAACCGGGAGTAAGCGACAATATACCGGAGAGCACAGAGCCACTTCCAGCGGAGACCAGAGGGGAACCGACGCAGGAGACCACACAGGAAGCAACACAGGAAAGTCAGACACCGGAAAGCTAGAAAGGATGGCGGATACTATGGAAGAGACCATACAGAGCATGGAACTGGCACAAAATTACAAAACGGTAAAAGAGAACGTCACAAAAGCCTGTGAGCAGGCGGGCAGATCGGAGCAGGAAGTGACGCTGCTTGCAGTCAGCAAGACCAAACCGGTGGATATGCTGATGGATGTCTACCGTGCGGGAGCCAGAGATTTCGGGGAGAACAAGGTTCAGGAACTGGTGGACAAGATCCCTCAGATGCCTTCGGATGTCAGATGGCATATGATCGGCCATCTGCAGCGCAATAAGGTAAAATATATTGTAGATAAGGTTTACCTGATCCACAGCGTGGACAGCCTCCGGCTGGCGGAAGAGATCAGCAGAGAAGCCGTGAAGAAGCAGGTGGAAGTCAATATCCTGATCGAGGTAAATGTGGCACAGGAGGAAAGCAAGTTCGGAACTACGGTAGAAGAAACTGCAACACTGATCCGTGAGATTGCAACGCTTCCGGGAATACATATCAGAGGATTGATGACGATCGCCCCTTTTGTGGAGGATCCGGAAGAAAACAGGGGCTATTTTCAGAAACTTCGGCAATTAGCTGTTGACATCGGAAATAAAAACATTGATAATATTTCTATGAATATTCTTTCCATGGGAATGACCGGCGATTATATGGTGGCCACGCAGGAAGGAGCCACGATCGTCAGAGTCGGAACCGGTATTTTCGGAGAAAGAGATTATAGTAAGACGATCTAGAAAGAGATTGAATAATAAAGGAGACACACAACAATGGGTGTAATGGATAAGTTCCTGAATTATATGAAACTGAACGATGAAGAGGATGAAGGTTTCTATGATGACGATTATCTGGATGATGAGGAAGAAGTAGAACCGGTAAAGAAATTCAGCCCGGCCAAGAGCAGACAGCAGGCACAGGAGGATGACGAACCGGAAGAGAAGAGTAAGCGTTCCTCACAGCCTAAGGTAACA
>OHQQ01000846.1_pt1 | contig 16780 bp, 16 predicted proteins | sample 1578211 | NCBI WGS metagenome assembly OHQQ01 (sample SAMEA3879539, study PRJEB24766) | human gut metagenome | biome: human-associated habitat; feature: feces | place: USA | collected 1985/1987
TATATAATTTCTACTATTGTAGATTAATATAAGTACAAAATAAATCAATTGATGTTTAATAACCCTATATAATTTCTACTATTGTAGATTGTTTAAGCCTTAACGCTTTTAGTATTTGTTTAATAACCCTATATAATTTCTACTTTTGTAGATATTTAAGTGCATTGGCTACATCTGTTGGTTTAATAACCCTATATAATTTCTACTTTTTTGATTAGATAAAAAGGTTACTTACACCGATTAACAACAAATTCATTTTGCTACAAAAATACAAGCCACACACAAACAAAAGCAGAGAGTCCGAAAGCTCTCTGCTTTTTATCGTTTTTTAACATTGTACCGAACCATTACAACAAAGTTACCTACATAGCTATGGGAATTATCATAAACAGAAAAAGTCACGACTGCATATGCAATCGTGACCGAGTTGGTGGAGATGAGGGGAGTCGAACCCCTGTCCGAAAATATTGCAATATGACTTTCTCCGAGCGCAGGCGTCATTTTATTATTCGCTTCCGTGCCGCCTGACGGCAGGCTGCCCGGTTGCTATCCCAAAAGGTTTCCCTTAAAGGCTCAGGGAAAAGCCATTAAAGTATCCTGCTGTTGGCGTCCAGAGCATTTCCGCAGGAAAGAAACGCAAGGACGTAGCATTAAGCTGCTAAAGCGTAATCGTTTTTAGCGTTTATTTTTAAACGTCCGCCGTTTAACGTGCTGACGGAAACACGGCTCGCTTATCATACCACACCTATCCCCGTCGAAACCAGTACATCCCCGTGATAAGTGTAATTTATTAAAATATTATAGCATATCTGTTACAAAATGTACAACTAAAATTATAAAATAATCTTTCGTTAAAACAATTTGCCCTTTGCCTTTCATTTTTATATGCAGAAGTGTATAATATAATTATATAACTACTATTAAAAAAGGAGAATGAACAATGAAGGAATACACTCTCCCGTATGGCAGCGGCTGCCAGAAGGTAATGCTGCCGGAAGAACATATATTGTACGACATTCATGGTAATAAGGCATCCGCTGCCGGTGATATTAAAGAGGCTACGCTTAATGCGCTGCGCAGTCCGGTTGAAAGCGCTCCGCTTAAGGACGTTGTGCAAAAAGGCGATAAGGTTGCCGTTATTGTAAGCGATATTACACGCCTTGTGCGTACTGCCGATTTTCTGCCTGTTGTTATTGATGAAATTAATGCAGGCGGCGTGCCTGATGAAGATATCACCATTGTTGTTGCAACAGGCACGCACCGTGCCCATACGCCGGAAGAAGATGTGATTGTTTGCGGGCAGGAAATTGTAAACCGCATTAAAATTCATCAGCATGACTGCCGCAATAACGCAGAACTGGTTGACCTTGGCGTTACCAGCCGCGGTACACCCATTTTAATTGATAAAACAGTGGCAGAAGCCGATAAAATTATTATTACAGGCGCCGTGTCGCTGCACCCGATGGCAGGCTTTGGCGGCGGACGCAAAGCTGTTATGCCGGGCGTAAGCGGCCACGCTACCATTATGCACAACCATGCTATGGCACTGGCAGATGAAGTTGGTGCAGGATGCAATCCGCTGTGCGAAACCGGTGTTTTGGAAAATAACCCGCTGCACGAGGATATGACGGAAGTGTGCGCAAAAATTAATCCTGCGTTTTTGGTAAACATGGTGTTCAGCCCCGAAGGCGACCTGCATGAAGTTGTTGCCGGGCACTGGTATAAAGCGTGGGAAAAAGGCTGCCATGACCTTTTGGCAATGGCAGGCGTGCATATTAAAGAGCAGGCAGATGTCGTTATCGCTTCGGCAGGCGGCAGCCCGAAAGATATAAACCTGTACCAGAGCTGCAAAGCCCATATGAACGCTGTTTTTGCGGTAAAACCAGGCGGCTATTTAATTTTGACGCTTGATTGCCCCGATATTAAAGAACCTGCCATTTTTACAGACTGGTTCTCTAAATCCGATATTCTCAGCTTTGAAAAAGAAGTACGCGCCGATTTTTCCATTCCGGCGTTTGTGGCGTTTAAAACAAGATGCATTGTAAATTCGCTGCATACTTATCTTGTAACAAGGCCGGAAAACTTTGAATTTGTACGTGCTACCGGGCAGATTCCCGTGGCTTCGCTTGAAGAAGCGTGGAATATGGTGCAGGCTGACCTTGCTGAAAAAAATAAAAAATACTATACAATTACCGTTATGGGACATGCCTCGGCAACGCTCCCTATTTTGGACAAGTGAGGAAGCATGAAGGAATATAAACTGAAATACGGCAAAGGCGAGCAAAGCGTAATGCTTGATGAAAGCAAAGTTTTGCAGATTATCGACGCCGCGCCGGGTGAAAAAATAACCGACTTAAAAAAGGCTGTGCTGGATGCCGTCCGCAATCCTGTTGCTTCTGCGCCGATGCGCGAAGTAGTAAAGCAGGGCGATAAGGTAGTAATTCTGGTAAGCGACATAACGCGCGCGTGGACGAGAACGAGCGAGTATCTGCCCATTGTGGTGGAAGAACTTAACAACAGCGGCATACCGGATGCGGATATTTCCGTTATTGTTGCGGCAGGAACACACAGGGCCAATACAGACGAAGAAAAGAAAATTATTGTTGGTGAAGATTTGTACAGCCGCTTGAAAATTTATGACCATGATGCTTACGATATGGATAAAAACGTGTATCTTGGCACAACAAGGCGCGGTACGCCGGTGTACCTTGATAAGCGCGCCGTTGAGGCAGACAAGGTAATTTTAACAGGCGGTATTACACCACATTTGTTTGCCGGTTTCGGCGGCGGACGCAAAAGCGTGCTGCCTGGCATTGCAGCTGCCGAAACAATTAACCATAACCATGTTATGGCATTAAGCGATACGATTGGCGGCGGCATAAACCCGGATACCTGCCTTGCCAAAACCTGGGATAACCGCGTAAGCGACGATATGTGCGATGCAACGGCACTTTTGAATCCCTGCTTTCTGGTAAATGCCATTATGGATGCTGACGGCGATTTTTACGCTGTTGCCGCTGGCCACTGGCACGAAGCATGGCTGGAAGGCACACGTATTGTAACTAAACAGCAGGGCGTAAAAGCCAAAGCCAAGGCCGATATTGCAATCAGCAGCGGCGGCGGTTTTCCGCGTGACATGAACCTGTATCAGGGAATGAAGGCTTATGTGCCTGCGGCTATGGCGTTAAAAGAAGGCGGCGTTATTATTGCGGTGCTGGAATGTGAGGATATTGCCGAACCGCCTGTATTTTTCAACTGCTTCCATTATGACGATTTGAAACAGATGGAGCAGGATGTGCGTGACGGTTTCAGCATTCCGTTTTATGTAGCCTTTTATACCTGCTGCCTTGCTGAACGTTTTACCATAATTTTGGTAACCAAGCCGGAAAACTTTGAAAAAGTACGCAAAACGCGCGCCGTACCGGTAGCAACCTTGCAGGAAGCAATCGCAATGGCTGAAAAAATTGTCGGCAGGGAAGATTATACCGTTAATATTATTCCGCACGGCATGGCAACCATTCCGTTTTTTGATTAATGCTTGCAAATTTTTTAATATAAATGCTTTTTAGGGGAAAGGAAGATGATTATGGCATTAAAAAATTTTAAATTTGGTTTTGGTGACGGCTTTCAGGAAGTTGCACTGCCGGAAGAACACATTTTGCAGGTAATTGAAGGCAACCAAAGCGAAAAAATTACTGATGTAAAAGCGGCAGTTTTAAAAGCAATGCGCGAGCCTGTTAACAGCAAACCTTTGCAGCAGTGCGTTAACAAGGGCGAAAAAGTAGCAATTGTTGTCAGTGATATTACCCGCCTTGTGCATACCGACCAAATTCTCATTCATATTGTTAATGAACTGAATCTTGCAGGCATTCCCGATGAAGATATCAGCATCGTGGTTGCGCAGGGCACGCACCGTCCGCAAACACATGAAGAAGACGTAATTGTCTGCGGGCAGGAAGTAGTAGACCGCATTAAAATTTATCAGCACAGCAGCAAAGAATCAGTCTGCGTGCATGTAGGCGATACTCCGCGCGGCGTGCCTGTATGGATTGACAAGCATGTAACCGACGCCGATAAAGTAATTTTAACCGGCGGTATTACCGTACATCTGCTTGCAGGTTACGGCGGCGGCCGTAAAAGCATTCTTCCGGGCGTTGCCAGTGAAGAAACCATTCAGAAGCACCACTCTCTGGCACTTGCCGATGAATTTGGCGGCGGCGTGTATCCCGGCGTTTGCACTGCAAATATCGAAGGCAACCGCTTCCACGAAGAACTTTGTGCTGCCTGCGAATTTATCAACCCGTGCTTTTTGGTAAACAACGTGCTTGATAATGACGGTGATTTTGCCAAAATCGTTGGCGGCCACTGGTATGATGCATGGCTGGAAGGCACCAAAGAAGTATTAAAAATTCAGGGTGTTAAAGCCAAAGGAAAAGCAGATGTGGTAATTGCTTCTCCGGGCGGTTTCCCGAAAGACATTAACCTGTATCAGGGCAGCAAAACTTATGATACTTCCGCACTTGCACTTAAAAAAGGCGGCATTTTAATTGCTGCGCTTGAAGCACGTGAAATTAATGACCCGCCCGCATATATGGAAAGCTTCCGCTTTGATAATTTAACGGATATGGAAAAAGCCTTGCGTGAAGAATTTTCCATTCCTTTCTATGTAGCTTTTGTACTGGCAAGCCTGTGCCACGAAAATACTGTTTACCTTGTAACCAAACCCGAAAACTTTGAAGCTGCAAGAAAAACAGGGCAGATTCCGGTTGCAACCATTGAAGAAGCATGGCAGCTGGCGCAGGAAAAATTAAAAGCCGAAGGCAAAACCGATTACACCATTAATGTAATGCAGCATGCGGCTAACACCGTGCCCATGATTGAAGAATAAAACATATATCATTTACAAAACCGTCGTACAAATATGTATGGCGGTTTTTGTTTTATAATTTTTAAAATAAAAAATTCCTAATGCAAGCCTTAAAACTTACATTAGGAATTGACAGTTATTATAATCAGTTAAAACCGAGCATCAAACCAATATGGTAAACCGTAAAGGCTGCCAGCCAGGCAACGCATATTTCGTAAGCCATAATGGCCATAGTGGCAATGCCGGAGTTCATTTCACGCTTTATTGCTGCAAGCGCTGCCACGCAGGGTGGGTAGAGCAGGGCAAAGGTTAAAAAGCTGAGCGCCGTAAGTGGGGAGAAAAGGTTCTGCAATGCGCTGCCGGTAAGCTCATCGCCGCTGCCGGTAAGAACGGAAAGCGTGCTTATAACAACTTCTTTAGCCGTAATGCCGGTAATTAATGCCGTTGCCGCACGCCAGTCGCCAAAGCCAAGCGGAGCAAAAACAGGTGCTATAAAAGAGCCGATTTGGGCAAGCATGCTGTTGGCGGGGTTTTCTACCATGTAAAAGCGCGTGTCAAAACTTTGCAGCAGCCAGATAACAATGCTTGCAAGGAAGATAATGGTAAAAGCCCTGTGCAGGAAGGCTTTGCTCCACATATGCAGGCCTATGCTTCTTGCGGTAGGCAGGCGGTAAGCAGGCAGTTCCATTACAAACGGAACAGGCTGGCCGTTAAATACAAAGGCTTTTAAAAGCAGGCCCGACAAAATAGCAATTAAAATGCCTGTCAGGTACAGGTACATCATTACCTGCGCACGGTTTTCGGCAAAGAAAGCCGCGATAAAAACGCCGTAAACCGGAAGTTTGGCGCTGCACGACATGAAAGGCGTTAAAATAATTGTTATTTTGCGGTCACGCTCACTGGCAAGAGTGCGTGTTGCCATAATTGCCGGTACGCTGCAGCCGAAGCCGATAAGCATCGGCACAAAAGATGAACCGGAAAGACCGATTTTACGCAGCAGCATATCCATTACAAAGGCAATGCGCGCCATATAACCTGTATCTTCCAAAAGAGAAAGGAAGAAGAACAGCGTTACAATAGTTGGCAAAAACGAAAGCACGCTGCCAACGCCGGTAAATACGCCGTCGATAATAAGCGAGTGAATAGGCGCGCTGACGTTGGCTGCTGTTAAACCTGCGTCAGCTGCATCTGTTACGGCGGCAATGCCAAGCTCCAGCAAATTGCTTAATTCTGCGCCTATAACATCAAAAGTAAGCCAGAACACCGTAAACATTGTTAAAAGGAAAATAGGTATGGCCAGGTATTTATTTGTTAAGTAACGGTCCATTTTTACAGAACGCTTCTGGGCAACGCTTTCATCGGGTTTATGAACGGTCTGGCTGCACAGTTCTTCAATATAGGTGTAGCGCATATCGGCCAAAGCAGCTTCTTTATCCGTATCGGCTGCGGACTCAAGCTCTGTAACAAAGTGGCCTATAATATCCTGTTCGTTTTCCGTTAATTCCAGTTCCTTGGTTAACAGGTCATCGCCTTCAATGAGCTTTGTTGCCGAAAAACGCAGCGGCAAGCCTTTTTTGCGTACTTTAGGTTCAATTAAATGGGCGATGGAATGAATTGCCACATGTGCCGGGCCGGAGCAAAAGTCAAGGCGCTCAGGCAGCTGATGAGTTTCAGCAGCGTTTTTGGCGCGGCGGATAAGTTCGTCAACACCCGCACCTGAATTGGCCGTTATTGGAATTACCGGTATGGTGAGCTTTTTCTCAAGCGTTTTAATATCAATGCTGCCGCCGCTTGCCTGCAATTCGTCCATCATATTAAGGGCAATTACCATTGGCGTATTAAGCTCTATAAGCTGCAATGATAAATACAGGCTGCGTTCAATATTGGTAGCATCAAGAACGTTTACAATAACATCCGGCTTGTTGCGCAAAAGCAAATCGCGCGTAACAATTTCCTCAGAGGTATAAGGTGAAAGAGAATAAATACCGGGAAGGTCAATAACGGTAACATCCTTATCCTTCAGCAAAATACCTTCTTTTTTCTGCACCGTTACGCCTGGAAAGTTGCCAACGTGCTGGTTGCTGCCGGTAAGATAGTTAAAAAGCGTGCTTTTGCCGCAGTTCTGGTTTCCTACAAGTGCAAATGTAAGTTTCATGCTTCCTCCGGCTGCACGGTAATTTTTTTAGCGTCATCCAGCCTTAGGGTCAGCTCGTAGCCGCGCAGAAAAATTTCGATAGGGTCGCCTAAGGGCGCTCTTTTACGCACCATAACCCTTGTTTTGGGGGTCAGCCCCATATCTAAAAAGCGGCGGCGCAAAATGCCTTCACCGCCAACTGTAATAATCGTGGCTTTTTGCCCGATAGCCAGATTATTTAAAGTAATAGCTTCCATATTTAATTTTCTCCTTTGATTACTTATGACTAACTGCAAATTTATTATATCACTACCAAAACTCATTAGCAATCAAATAAAAGTTTTTAAAATTTTTAAATAACTAAAGCTAATAAACGAAAAACATTATTTATTAAAAACGCACGTGAATGATAAGCAGGCGCTTACTGAAAAATGCTGCAATTTTAAAGTAAAAACCACTCATACGTGAAAAAATAGTAAACTTGCTTGACAAGATTTCTTTTGGGTATATAATTGTAATTGAGAATAGGTTTTGTTAGAAGGGAGAGGCAGAATGAAACGTAATACTATTCAAAGACAGCTTGTTATTGCTGCAGTACGCTTCCTGGCGGACCATCCCACGGCTGACGAGGTTTATGAACGCATAACCATGGAATATCCCGATATCGGTAAGGGAACAGTGTACCGCAACCTTAACTCGCTTGTGGAAAGCGGGCTTTTAAACAAGGTTTCCGTACCCAGCGGCGCAGACAGGTTTGACCATATGCTTACCAAGCATTACCACATTAAATGTTCCCATTGCGGAAAATTTATGAATGTAGAGAATATGGATTACATGGAAGACCTTGACGAAAAGGTTGCCGCAGTAACCGGTTTTAAAATGCAGAGCCATGATATTGTCTTTAATGGATTGTGCCCCGATTGCCAGAAGCTTGAGGCAAAAGAAGCACAATAAGTGCAGCAGCACAAATAAAATTTATTTTATGGAGGTATGAACAATGGAATTTAAAGGAAGCAGAACTGAAGCAAATTTGCAGGCAGCATTTGCCGGTGAATCTCAGGCAAGAAACAAATATACCTATTATGCAGGCATTGCAAAAAAAGAAGGCTATAACCAGATTGCCAATATTTTTGAAGAAACCGCAGGCAACGAAAAAGAACATGCTAAAATCTGGTTTAAACTTTTAACCAGCGGCGGCGTAGCACACAGCAGCCTGCCCGATACTTTAACCAACCTTAAAGACGCAGCAGCCGGCGAAAACTATGAATGGACCGAAATGTATGCCGAATTTGCCAAAGTAGCAAAAGAAGAAGGCTTTGATTATATTGCCATGCTGTTTGAAGAAGTTGGCAAAATTGAAAAAGAACACGAAGAACGCTACAATGCACTGGTTGCTAACATTGAAAATGACCGTGTATTTAAACGCGAAGAAAAACAGGTTTGGATTTGCGGCAACTGCGGCCATATTGTAATTGCTGAAAAAGCTCCGGAAGTTTGTCCTGTTTGCGACCATCCGAAAGCATATTTTGAACTGCGCAAAGTAAACTACTAATATCTGAACAGTAAATAATCAGTCCCCGGTGGGAAAATCCTGCCGGGGATTTTTGTATTCTTTTAAAAACTTAACTTGCAAAGTGTTTTTTATAATGCTATGATGAAAATGGTTTGTTTTATGATTATGACAATCATCTTTTTGAACTGCATACAGGTACGCTGTCAGAGCGTTTAAAAAGTTATGATGAGTATAATAAACAGCACGGAAGGGTATAAAAATGATTTTAATTGCTTGCGTTGATGATAATTTAGGCATGCTTTTTAATAATCGCCGACAGAGCATGGACAGGGTTTTGCGTGCGCGGCTGCTAGAGCTTTGCGGTGCGCATAAACTGTGGATGAACGCATACAGCCGCGGACAGTTTGATGAAACTGCTGAAAGCATAACCGTTGATGAAGATTTTATGACAAAAGCAGGCAGTGATGATTATTGCTTTGCCGAAAACATCAGCGTTAAGCCTTATGAAAAAGAAATGCAGAAAATTATTTTGTACAGGTGGAACCGGGTTTACCCGGCAGATTTATATTTTGACATAGATTTAAAAAACTGGCACCTTAAAGAGAGCAATGATTTTGCCGGTTCATCCCACGATAAAATTACGGAGGAAGTTTACGTAAAATGAGAAAAATATTTGCTGTAATTTGTTCTTTAATGCTGGCTGTAAGCCTTGTTTTAAGCGGCTGCGGGCAAAAAGGCAGCAATGCCGCCGCACCGGCAGGCAGTTCCGTTAACGCCGCCGGTATTGCTTCTGTACCTGCGTACAGCGGCAAGCCCTTTATTGCAATTAACGGCAATAAACCAAATTTTACCGAGGCTGATTTAACCGAGAAATCATTTGAAAAATACAGCCCGCTGGATAGTTTAAAACGCTGCGGCACGGCGTTTGCAAATGTGTCCAAAGAAACTATGCCTAAGGAAGACAGGGGCAGCATCAGCAGCGTAAAGCCCAGCGGCTGGGTACAGGCAAAATATGATTGCGTTGACGGCAAATCACTTTACAACCGCTGCCATTTAATCGGCTTTCAGTTAACTGCCGAAAATGCCAATGAACGTAATTTAATTACCGGTACACGTTATATGAATGTTGATGGTATGCTGCCTTTTGAAAATATGGTAGCCGACTATATTAAAGAAACAGGCAACCACGTTTTATACCGTGTAACGCCGGTGTTTAACGGCAATAACCTTGTGGCGTCTGGCGTACAGATGGAGGCAATGTCCGTAGAGGATAAAGGTGCAGGCATAAGCTTTAATGTTTTCTGTTATAATGTGCAGCCGGGCGTGGAAATTAACTATGCAGACGGCAAAAGCAAACTGGCAGAAGGGCAGCAAACGGAAAAAACTGCCAGTAAACCAAAAGTATGCCCAACTGCCGATGATTACGCAGTACAAAGCTATGTGTTAAATAACGGCAGCAAAAAATTCCATAAACCTGATTGCAGCGGCGCAGAAAAAATAAGTGCTAAAAATAAGGAAAACTTTAAAGGACGGCGTGCCGAATTAATCAGCAAAGGCTACAGCCCATGCGGAATTTGCAAGCCTTAACCGGAGGTTAATTAATGGGATTAGTAGATGATTATTTATCGGCCTATAAAGTAGGCAAAAAAGAGCAGATGGCGGCGCGCATGGCCTTTTTTATCAGCGGGTTTGCGGTCGCCACCTGGGCGCCAATGATACCGGCAGTTAAAGATAAACTGCAAATTGGTGCCGATGTATTAGGCATGCTGTTATTAAGCATCGGCATCAGTGCTTTTATTTTTATGCCGCTGGCAGGTATGTTAAGCCGTAGTTATGGCTGCAAAAAAGTTTTGCGTACCGCTATTGCCGTTATGGCAGCGGATTTGGTAATTTTATCGCTGCTTGGCAATATTTGGGGCTTTCTGGTATTTCTTGCGGTTTTTGGCGCGGCAATGGGCTGCATAGACGTTAATATGAACCTTAATGCCGTTATCGTAGAAAATGCATCTAAAAAGCGTATGATGAGCGGCATGCACGCTTTATGGAGCGTCGGCTGTTTTGCCGGTGCAGGTTTATTCAGCCTTTTGGCCAAAGCTGGGCTTGGCATAACAGTTATTGCCGCCATACACAGCCTTATAGTAATGGTGTTTACAGTAATTTACAGCCGCCACTTTTTAAATTTTAAAGGTGCAGGCAACGAAAAACCAATCGCTGTTCCCAAAGGCATAGTAGTGTTTTTCGGCGTGCTGGCGTGCATAACATTTTTGGGCGAAGGTGCGGTTATGGACTGGAGCGGAGTTTTGCTTACAGAAGTAAAAAATACCGAGCTTTCGCTTGCAGGCGTAGGCTATGCCGTTTTTTCGGTAGCAATGCTGTGTATGCGCCTTTTGGGCGATAAAATAGTAGCTGTGCTTGGCGAAGAAAAAACTTTGGTTTTTGGCAGTGTTATCGGCGCTATTGGTTTTTTAAGTGTTATCTTTTTGGAAAATTTTTATGCCATTCAGCTTGGGTTTGTGCTTATGGGATTAGGGCTTGCCAATATAGTACCAACAATTTATTCGCTGACAAAATACCAGAAAGTTATGCCCATTAACGCAGCTGTAACGGCAATAACCAGTATGGGTTATACCGGCGTAATTTTAGGACCGGCAGTTTTAGGCTTTGTTGCACATGGTTTCGGCATCACGCAGGTGTTTTACCTGCTGGCGGTTTTGCTTGCTGCTCAGGCCGTGGCCGTTAAATATTACTTTGCCAAAATGGGTTAGAACATTGTTTAAAACTTTAAAGTTTAGTATAATTAAATAAAGTATAACAAGGAGCTGCAAAGATTATGGGCTGTGTAATCATTAGGCAGGCAATCAGGCAGGCGAAGCGGCGTTATAACTTAAGGCCGGCGCTTTGTTATGCACTTAATGTTAACAATAAAATTAACGGTCGCTTTGCTGTTTACGCTTAACGCAGACAGCAGGGCGTCCTTTTGTATTTTGGCGCAGGCTGTTTGAAAGGGGAATAGATAGATATTTTTTATAAAACAGCTTGCAGAAAATACTACTATATAGTATAATCCTATACAGGAGGAATATAAATGGAAATTAAAGGCGGCAATTATGTTTCGCAGATTAAAAGACTTAGTGACAGAATTTTAGAGCAGATTTTAGCGGAGAAAAACATTGATGCCTTTAACGGCGCGCAAGGGCGTATCTTATACGTTTTGTGGAGCAGGGATGGGATTTCTCTGCGTGAATTGGCAGATAAAACAGGTCTTGCGCCAACAACGCTTACAAGCATGATTGACCGTATGGAGAAGGCAGGGCTTGTGTGCCGTATGCCTGATAAAAAAGACCGCCGCAAAACTTTGCTGGCGCTTACCGCCAAAGCTAAAAATCTGGAGCAGGATTATAAAGCGGTATCCGATAAAATGTCCGAAATTTTTTACAAAGGTTTTTCGGATGAAGAAATCCGCACTTGCGAGGCAATGCTTGCCAGAATTTTAGACAATATGAAAAAATTAGGTTAAACCTCCGATTGTTTACTGGAAAGGATGATTTATTATGACTAATGAATTAAGAACTTACCTTACTGAACAGGTAAACGCTTTAAAAAACGCACCTTCCTGCTGTGCAGAAGCCAAAGCAGTTTGCGCTGAATGGCTGGAAGCAGTTAGTACTGATAAAAAAGCAGAAATGACCAAAAAGCTTATTGCCGAAGTTGAAGCAGACATTATGCCTGTTGACGGTTTAATTGCTTTTGCAGGCAGTGAAGCAGGCGTTAAAGTTTTTGGCGAAGAAATGGCTAAAAACGTGCTTGCCCATGCCGAAGAAATTAAAAAGAACGGCGCAAAATTCTGCGATTGCCCGGCCTGCACTGCCTGTGCTGCCATTATCGCCAAAAAAGCTGAACTGTAATTTAACAGCGTAAATAGTAAAACAGCACTCCGAAAGTAAAATTACTTTTGAAGTGCTGTTTGCTTTTACGTTGGTTTATTTTTATTTTACGCTTTCGGCTCTTTCCAAAAAGCCGCGGATAATATCGCAGGATTTGGCGAACTTTTCTTTTTCGCTTTCGTCAAGTTCTACTTCTAAAATTTGTTCAAGGCCGTTTTTGCCGATAACGCAGGGCACGCCGGCGGCAACGTCTTTTTGCCCGTATTCACCGTTAAGTGCTGTGGAGCATGGCCAGATAAGTTTCTGGTCATGGAAAATTGCTTTTATAAGCATTACGGCAACATTGGCAATGCCAAATTCGGTGCAGCCCTTGCCGTCAACTTCAATATCACCAGCGCGTTTAACCTGTTCCTGCAAATCATCAAGGTTAAGTGCGGCAAGCCTTGGGTTATTTTCGCGCATCTGCAAAAACGGAGTACCGTTAATAAATATGCGCGACCATACGATAAAGCTGCTGTTGCCGTGTTCGCCCATGCACATTGCCTGAATGGAACGGCGGCTGTAACCGGTAGCGGCTGAAAGCACGCGCAGCAGGCGGTAGGTTTCCAGGCTGGTGCCGGTGCAGAAGCAGCGGTTTGTCTGCCAGTTCATCTGGCGGCGGATGTATTCACAGATAATATCGGCAGGGTTGGAAATACTAATCATAATGCCTTTAAAATCAACCTGTTTTAAATGGCCGATTACTTCGTTTGCCATGCGGATGGTATCGTCGAACATATCAAGGCGTGTTTCGCCGGGTTTGCGGCTGCGCCCGAACGCAACAACCATAATATCGGCATCGTTAAGTTCTTCGTATTCACCGGCGCGTATAACGGCGTCATGTCCGCATAAAGCTCCGCTTACGCAGTCGTCAAGGTCTAATGCCTGTGCAGCTGCTTTTTCTTTTAAAATATCAATTAAAACAATGTCATCGGCTTCGCCGGATTGAATAAGGCCCAGTGCTACATGAGAGCCTACATGCCCGGCACCGATAATGACAACCTTTCTTGTTTTCATATACTATACCTTCTTTTTACGTATTACAGCGTCAGCTGCATTTACATAATACTATAAATTTTTAAAAAGTGAAAGTTAATTATTATTTTGCCAGATTCAAACCGTGGACGCGGCGCTTTATGTTTCAGATATTACAAATAATAGCAAAAACAAGCGCAGAACGAAAATTTAATTGTAAATTGTTTGTAAGCATTGTTGCCTGTTATTGTTTTCTTTTTGTATAATTATTATAGAGGGTATATTGTTTAATTTTAAGGAGTGAGGGATGATGAAAAAGGTATTGTGTACATTATTGATGGCAGCATTTATCAGCCCGTTATGGGCAGCGGAAACGGAAGCTGCACCTGAACAAAAATTAATGCCTGCTATTGCCGCAGATATGGACGGCAATGAGCTTGGCGTTGTAAACGATATTCTGCGCGCGGCAAGCGGCAAGGACAGCCCTTTTGACCATGATAACGGCAGAGGCAATGACGATAAATGGCGTCACGATAATGGACGCCGCGGAAATTACAAAAAAGACCGTGACAGATGGGAACGTGAAGAACGCCGTGACAGGCATGACGATGACCGTTGGGACGATGACCGCTGGGAAGACGACGATGATGACAGGTGGGACGATGACCGCTGGGAAGACGACGATGACGATAGGTGGGACGATGACCGTTATGAAGACGATGATGACGACAGATGGGATGATGACCGCTACGAAGATTAATTAAAATATGAAAAGAAAAACTCCTGCCAGGCAGTTAAGTTTGCCAAACAGGAGTTTTATTTTGTTTTAACGCATATGCTTCATAAAATACATAATATTGTCGATTGTCAGCCGCAGATCATCTTTCGCCCTTAATTTAATCTGTTCATAGGGGAGGGCAACGCGGTTAATGCTGAAAATTCCGGTTACGCCTTCCTCGTATGCTTTTTGAATATCGTTGCCGATATCGCCGACAACGGCAATAAGCGGGACGGATGATTTTTTAGCACGGCGTGCAACGCCAATAACTACTTTGCCGCGCAGGGACTGGGTGTCAATTTTGCCTTCGCCTGAAATAATAAGGTCTGCGCCTTCAAGCAGGTTATTAAAATGAACGGTATCAAGCACCGTTTCTATGCCGGGCTGCAAAGTGCTGTTAAAAAATGCCGCCATACCGCCGCCCATGCCGCCGGCAGCGCCGGAGCCCGGCAGGTTCAGCACATCTTTATCCAAATCTCGTTTAATGATTTCAGACATGTGGTAAAGACCGGCATCAAGCATTTTTATACAACCTTCGTCAGCGCCCTTTTGCGGACCGAAAACTGCTGAAGCCCCATGCGGACCGCAGAGCGGGTTATCAATATCGCACATGGTAACAATAGGAACTTCGCGCAGAAGCGGATTAATGCCGCTTGCGTCAATAGCGGCAATATCCTTTAAGGTTTCACCGACAGGGACAAAGCTTTCATTTTTACTGTTGATGAAGCGTACGCCAAGAGCTGCTGCCGCACCGCAGCCGCCTTCGTTGGTTGCGCTGCCGCCAAGGCCAACAATAAGTTTTCTGCATTTGTTGCGCAAAGCATCTTCTATAAGCTGGCCAACACCGTAAGTAGTGGTTTTTTCGGCGTGGCGGTTTTCGCCTACAAGCGGAAGCCCTGCGGCCGCCGCCATTTCAATTACTGCAGTACCGTCCGGCAAAATTCCGTAAAAAGAATTTATTTCGCGGCCGTAAGGGTCCTGTGCTTTAACGCTTACTTTTTCGCCGCCCAGTGCTTCCAAAAAGGCGTCAACGCTTCCTTCACCGCCGTCGGCAACCGGAATGCTTACAACTTCAGCTTCCGGATAGTGATGGTGTATGCTTTCTTCCATAATGGAGCAGATTTCCATGGAAGACATTGTGCCTTTAAAAGAATCGGGTATTAAAAGAATTTTTTTCATAAATTACTCCTTAAATCAGCAGAACAGGGACAAGAGCCAGATGCCCAGCATGGAAGATACGCCAAGCACCAAAGTGCAGACGGTCTGAGTTTTGTAGCCCTGGTCAGGAGTCATTTCGCCGAAATTGGTAACAACCCAGAAGTAAGAGTCGTTAGCGTGCGATACTACCATAGCACCTGCGCCGATTGCCATAACGGTAAGGGTGGTAAGCATCGGTGTATCGAGGCCGAGTACGCCCAAGAGCGGTGCAACAATGCCTGCGGTTGTTGTAAGGGCAACGGTGGAAGAACCCTGAGCCGTTTTAAGAATAGCAGAAAGAAGGAACGGGAAGAAAATACCGATAGTTTCCAAAATGCCTGCGTTGGCGGTAATGTACTGTACCATACCGGAAACAGCAATAACTTTGCCGAGTACGCCGCCGGCAGCGGTTACAAACAAAATAGGGCCGGAAACTTTTAAGGTTTCATTGGTAAGTTCGTAAAATTCACCGGTTTTGCCGGAGCTGATAAGCTGGGCAACAGCGAAGATAACGCCTACTGCCAGTGCAATTACAGGTGTGCCGAGGAAAACGCATACATCGGCGAAGAAGCCGGTCCATTTAGCCATGTTGGAAATGGAACCCAAAGCCATTAACAAAATAGGAATGATAATAGGAGCGAGGGACATGAACGCGCCCGGAATATTTTTGTGGGAAGCCATAATTTCTTCATAAGTTTTTACAACTTCGCCGTCGTTAACGTCTTCAGGAGTTTTAACTTTCGGGCCGATATATTTAACGAAAGCATAGCCTGCAATAAGCGGGAAAATGGAAACTACCATGCCCATGCCGATAACCAGCAGCAGGTTATTGCCAATGCCTAAAGTATTTGCCGCAGCAATAGGACCCGGTGTAGGGGGAATAAATACATGGGAGATATAAAGGCCGGCACTTAAAGCTACCGACATGCCAACGCTTGGCGCAAGAGTACGTTTAACCAGTGCTTTGCGGATAGGGTTTAAAATTACAAAACCGGAATCGCAGAATACAGGAATGGAAACAACCCAGCCCATAAGTTCAATGGCGAGTTCCGGGTTCTTTTTGCCAACCAGTTTAATAATAAGGTCTGCCAGTTTAAAGGCTGCACCGGTAATTTCCAAAATGCCGCCGATAAGGGCGCCCAAAATAATAACGATACCGATACTGGTAAATGTGCCGGAAAAACCGGAGCCGATAACAGTGGCAATGCCCTGAACCGTTTTGCCGTCAACTTTGGTGTCCACCAGAGGAATACCGGCAACGAGGCCAAGAACAAGAGATACGGTCATAATAGACAAAAACGGATGAATCTTGTACTTGGAGATAGCGACAATCATGACGATGATAGCGATAACAAACGCTATCATTAAACCTAAACCTGACATAATAAAAATT
>OHQQ01000863.1_pt1 | contig 16608 bp, 16 predicted proteins | sample 1578211 | NCBI WGS metagenome assembly OHQQ01 (sample SAMEA3879539, study PRJEB24766) | human gut metagenome | biome: human-associated habitat; feature: feces | place: USA | collected 1985/1987
GGTCGCTCCTGTTACCCAACCGGACAAAACCGTATGGAAAAACTTATTGATGGCTACCGGAGAAAGAGCTACTGCCCAGAAATCAAGCATTTCGTTTCGCACGGTGTCCGGATTGAAGTGCATACCTGCCGGATATTGCATCCAGGCGTTTGCTACCAGAATCCATAAGGCCGAAAGGGTAGCTCCGGCAATAGTCAGCCACGTGGAAGCCAGATGGAAACGTTTACTCACCTTCTCCCAGCCGAAATACATGACGGCTATAAAGGTTGCTTCCATAAAGAAGGCCACAATGCCTTCGATGGCAAGCGGAGCTCCAAATATGTCTCCTACAAACCAACTGTAATTAGACCAGTTTGTCCCGAATTCAAATTCGAGAATCAATCCGGTCGCAACACCGATGGCGAAATTAATTCCAAACAGTTTCATCCAAAAACGGGCAGTCGTTTTCCAATACTCCTTACCCGTTTTTACATACAGCGTTTCCATCAGGGCCTGGATGATACCCAAACCCAATGTAAGAGGCACAAAAAGCCAATGATACATGGCTGTGAGAGCAAACTGAGCTCTCGACCAGTCGATCAATGAGGTGTCAATATTCGCAATCATGGTACATGATGTTATTTAATAAATGAATGAGCCCGGTTGACCAATTCCCCGGAAACATATTCTTCCTTTTCTACCGGCGTCTTATATTTCCCCAGGAAATCAGGAAAAAAGAAGAGTTTCAGGATGAAGAAAATAATGAAGAGTTTGATCAGGATAATCAGCCAGAGAAGTTTTCCCAGCCTCATGCTTAGGAAACCTTCCCGGTAAAAATCGTAGATATTCCGTATGTACGTCTTCATTTTCGAGGTGTCTTCAGGTTGTTTCTGCCTATCATTTCTTCCCAGAATCCGAATCGGATATTCTATTCCTTATTATATAAACAGCAAGACTAGAAAAAAGTTGCGGGTAATATCTGTAAGATTTTTTCATATCCTACCGGCAAGAGGTAAAAATCCTATTCTTTTTAGCTTTAGCACAGTAGTCGTAAAGCTTTTCGACAGCTGTGCTAAAGCTTTATCACATATATGGAAAAGCTTTTTGACAGCTGTCAAAAAATTGAAAAGTCGTATTCTTTATACTCAGAAGTAACTGGTTGCCCGGTTTAAAACGATGATATACAAACTTGTCTGTCTGATTATTAGATATGAATACGGGTCTGTTTTTATCCAAAGATTCATCTCTCTCTGACAACTGAATGCAGTCTGATAGTTGAAATATGACGGATTTCGCTGTTAAAAAAAATTATTTTATTAAAGATTTTATCGGAAATATGATTGTTGATAATTAATGTATCCTTATATTTGCAACAACCTTGGTCCACTACATAGTGAATTAAGGATATGGATAAGTGAAAAACATTAGTGTGCTAATCTATAAATTTAATTATTATGTCAATTAGTAGAAGATCATTCCTTCAGAGAAGCGCTGCGGCTGCAGCTGCGTTTACAATTGCTCCTAATTCTATTTTAGGAAAAAGTCACGGATATGTAGCTCCGACTGACAAGTTGAATATTGCTGCCGTAGGTATCGGTGGTATGGGTCATGCCAATATCAACAATGTAAAGAAAACAGAAAACATTGTTGCTCTTTGCGATATTGACTGGAAATATGCTAAAGGTGTATTCGATGAACATCCAAACGCTAAGAAATATTGGGATTATCGCAAGATGTACGATGAAATGGCAAGCTCTATTGATGCCGTTATCATTGCTACAGCCGACCATACTCACGCTATGATTACTGCCGATGCGATGACTCTGGGAAAACACGTATATTGCCAGAAACCGTTGACTCACTCTGTATATGAATCTCGTTTGTTAACAAACTTGGCTAAATCAACAGGTGTTGCTACACAGATGGGTAACCAGGGTTCTTCAGCAGAAGGAACAGACTTGGTTTGCGAATGGATCTGGAACGGTGAAATCGGTGACGTTTACAAAGTAGAATGTGCTACAGACCGTCCTATTTGGCCGCAAGGTTTGAATGCTCCTGAAAAAGAAGACCGTATTCCGAAGACATTGAACTGGGATTTGTTTACTGGTCCTGCTAAATTGAATCCGTATAACGCTATCTATCATCCTTGGAACTGGCGTGGATGGTGGGATTATGGTACAGGTGCGTTAGGTGATATGGCTTGCCACATCATGCATCAGCCGTTTAAAGCTTTGAAGTTAGGCTATCCTACTAAAGTAGAAGGCTCTTCAACATTGTTGTTGAATGCTTGTGCTCCTCAGGCTCAGCATGTAAAATTAACTTTCCCGGCTCGTGAAAATATGCCGAAGGTAGCAATGCCGGAAGTAGAAGTTCACTGGTATGATGGTGGTATGATGCCGGATCGTCCAAAAGGATTCCCGCAGGGTAAGCAATTGATGGGTCCTGGTGGTGGTTTAACAATCTTCCACGGAACAAAAGATACATTGATTTGTGGTTGCTATGGTCAGGAACCGTTCTTGTTGTCAGGTCGTGTGCCTAATGCTCCGAAAGTATGCCGTCGCGTAGAAAATGCTATGGGTGGCGGTCACGAAATGGATTGGGTTGCTGCATGTAAGGAAAGCAAAGAAAATCGTCGTGTATTGAAATCTAACTTCTTGGAAGCAGGTCCGTTCAACGAAATGGTAGTAATGGGTGTATTGGCTATCCGTCTGCAGGCTTTGAATAAAGTATTGGAATGGGATGGTCAGAACATGCAGTTCACTAATATCGCAGACAACGAAACAATCAAGACTTGTATCAAGGATGGTTTCACTATTCATGATGGTCATCCTTCATTCAACAAAGATTGGACAGAACCGGTTAACGCTAAGCAGTTCGCAGCTGAATTGATCAAGCATAACTACCGTGACGGTTGGAAGTTGCCTGATATGCCTAGATAATAAGGTTTTAAACAAAATAAAAAAGTAAAATGAAAAAGTCAGTATTATTTGCTGGTGCAGCAGCACTGATGATGTGCTTTGCATCTTGTAATGGAGGCAAAAAAGCAGAAACAGCTGAAACAACTCCGGTAGAAGAACCTGCAGCAGAAGCAGCAGCTCCTGAGTACAAATTATTGGATCTTCCGACAGTTGATTTGTCTGCTTTCCCGAAAGACAACGATGGCTGGATCACTTTGTTTGACGGTAAGACATTGAATGGTTGGCGTGGTTATGACCGTGAAGATGTTCCGGCAGCTTGGGTGGTTGATGATGGTGCTATCCATATCAAAGGTTCAGGCATGGGTGAAGCAGGAGCTAAAGACGGTGGCGATTTGATTTTCGCTCACAAGTTTAGCAACTTCGAATTGGAATTCGAATGGAAGGTTGATAAAGGTGCCAACTCTGGTGTATTTATCATGATTCAGGAAGTAGAAGGCCAGCCTTCTTATATTTCTGCTCCGGAATACCAGGTATTGGATAACGAAAACCATCCAGATGCTAAATTAGGTGTTGACGGTAACCGTAAATCAGGTTCATTGTATGACATGATTCCGGCTAAACCGCAGAATGCTAAACCTTATGGCGAATGGAACAAAGCTAAGATCCTTTGCTACAAAGGTACAATCGCTCATTATCTGAACAGTGATTCTCCAGTTGTTGAATACCACATGTGGACTCCGGCTTGGAAAGAAATGTTGGATAAGAGTAAATTCAGCAAAGACAAATGGCCGTTGGCATACGAATTGCTGTTGAACTGCGGTGGTGAAAAGAAAGAAGGTTTCATCGGTTTGCAGGATCATGGTGATAACGTATGGTATCGTAACATTCGTATTAAGGTTCTTGACTAATATATAGTTGAACAATTGAATAAAGAAGCCCGAGGTTAAGATGTGTTAATCTCGGGCTTTTCTGTAACCAGAGTTTAAGTCGTGTAGTCTTATGGACAAATGAACTTAATTACTAACCATTTAAAAAGTTACAGATATGGATGAATTAATAGGATTGGTAGCCGTTATCGGTATTTTTATTTTCCCGGTTGCAGCCTTAGGTACAGGATGGGTTATTCTGCTTCGTAACCGTCACGAAGAACGCATCAAGATGATTGATAAGGGAGTTATCTTGGCAGAACCCGAACGAAGTCCGAACCGTTATCCGGCATTGCGAAATGGTTTGTTTATGGTGGGACTGGCAATTGGCCTGATTGTAGGTATGTTTGTTGAACCATCGGTCCCGGAAAACGATTTTGAGTTTATGGTGATCCCTACGTTTGCTGTTTTGTTCGGCGGTCTTGGTTTCATTGTTTATTTCGCACTTTCTCGCAAATTGCAAATGAAAGAACGTCTGGAAGACAAGAAAATGAATGCAGATACTGAGCGTAGGATCGAACAACTGTAATCAATGGATGAACGTCGTTGGATAGCCGCTATTCTGGCAGGAGACATGCAAAGTTTCTCATGCCTGGTAGCCAAATATGAGAAAATGGCCTATACCATAGCCGTTCGAATCGTGGAAAACCGGGAGGATGCCGAAGAAGTAGTACAGGATGCATTCTTGAAAATGTATCAGGCTCTGCCTGACTTTCGTTTTGACAGTAAGTTTTCTTCCTGGTTTTATCGGATTGTTTACCGGACGGCTTTGACTGCTTTGCGCGGGCAGCATCTTTTTTCGGATTATGACGAAGTAGAGGCCGGAGATGTCTCTCTGGCAGAACAAGAAACCGCTACTTCCCTGCTGGAGAGAGAAGATCGAAAAGAAATCATCTCGCAGATATTGAAGACACTGGAAAAAGATGAGGCTCTGTTATTGACATTATATTATCTGGATGAATGTTCGGTGGAAGAGATCGTTCAAATCACGGATCTTTCCGAATCGAACGTGAAAACAAAACTTTTCCGGGCGCGTAAACATTTCTATACAGCGTTGGAAAAGCGAATGAAGAATGAAATGAGAAATTTGCTGTAAATATGGAAAATAAGGATCTTGACCGACTGACTCGCCGTTTGATGGAAGGAACGGCCGAACGCCCTTCCGCCTCGTTGAATACCCGTATCATGGCTTTGATACGTCAGCAACAGGCAGCTAAAATTGCTTTTGTACCGAATATGCCTTCTACTGCCTCTTGGTTGGGTTGGTTTCTGGTGTATCTGCTACTTGCCGCAGGCGCTTTTTATTACATGTATGCCAATAAATTAACCATGCGTGTTATTCTGGAAGAAATGACACCTTATCTGTCGCTGGTTTTAACCTGTGCACTGGCTGTACCGTTGTATATTGCAGGTGTCTGGTTGGATCGGAAAAGAAATAAAGAAATGCGGCAACAGGAAGAAAGTCTCCAATAAACGTCTGATAAGTTATCAACAATTCACGAAAGTTATCAACAATGCAACGATTGTTTCAGAATAAACGAATGTGATTCAATTTTAAATGTTTAGTTTTGTACCCGGATTTTAATGGGTACAATTTTATGGGAAAGATTATTGCTTTGGCAAATCAGAAAGGCGGTGTTGGTAAAACAACAACGACGATCAATTTAGCCGCTTCATTGGCCGCCCTAGAAAAGAAAGTATTGGTTGTTGATGCTGATCCGCAGGCAAATGCTTCTTCCGGTTTGGGAGTTGATATCCGAAATGTGGAAGTTTCCATTTATGAATGTCTGGTGAACGGAAATGATGCACAGACAGCCGTCGTACCAACGGAAATAGAAGGTTTGGACATTATTCCATCTCACATAGATTTGGTTGGTGCGGAGATTGAGATGCTGAATATGGACAATCGCGAACAGATATTGAAACACATACTGGTTCCTCTGAAAACAAAGTATGATTATATTCTGATAGACTGTTCACCTTCGTTGGGATTAATTACTGTCAATGCGCTGACAGCAGCCGATTCGGTGATTATCCCGGTACAATGTGAATATTTTGCGTTGGAAGGAATTAGCAAATTGCTGAATACAATTAAGATTATCAAGTCAAAACTAAATCCGGTATTAGAGATAGAAGGTTTTCTGCTGACCATGTATGATTCACGCCTTCGTTTGGCTAACCAGATTTATGAAGAAGTAAAGCGCCCGTTCCAGAATTTGGTATTTAATACCGTCATTCAACGGAACGTGAAGTTAAGTGAGGCTTCCAGCTATGGGAAGCCGGTGCTTTTGTATGATGCCGATTCGAAGGGTTCACTGAATTATATGCAATTGGCACAGGAATTAATAGATAAGAATAAGTAATAGTTGATATTGTCGGTTAAGAAGGGAGATTTATGGTAATGAAAAGATCGGCTTTGGGCCGTGGTTTGGATGCATTGATTACGATGGACGACTTGAAGACAAGTGGCTCATCGTCTATTAGTGAGATTGAGTTGAGTAAAATCCAGCCCAATCCAGAACAGCCTCGTTCTGTATTCGAGCAAGAATCCTTGGAAGAACTGGCCACTTCGATCCGTTCGTTAGGAGTAATTCAGCCGATTACACTCAAGGAAACCGGAGCAGAGCAGTATATGATCATTTCAGGAGAACGTCGTTACCGGGCTTCTTTAATGGCTGGACTTACTTCCATTCCGGCGTATATCCGTACGGCAGCTGATGACAATGTGGTGGAAATGGCATTGATAGAAAATATCCAGCGTGAGGATTTGAATGCTATCGAAATCGCTTTGGCATACCAGAAACTGATCGAAACCTACGGATTGACTCAGGAAAAGCTGAGTGAACGGATCGGAAAGAAAAGAGCTACAATCGCCAATTATCTTCGTTTGCTGAAATTACCGGCCGAAATTCAGGTTGGGCTGAAAGATAAACGAATTGATATGGGACATGCACGTGCCTTATTGCCTGTTGAAGATCCTGAAGTACAGTTGGCTCTTTATGAGCAGATTCTGGCAGAAGGTTTGTCGGTCCGTCAGGTAGAAGAAATGGTCCGTTCGGTGGCTGAGGGAGAAACATTGCCTCAGAAACCGGCCGATGAGAAGAAGAAAAAGGAAACCCTGCCTGAAGAATTTGATCTGTTGAAAGAACATTTGTCGAGATTTTTCCAGACGAAAGTTCAGCTTGTTTGTAATAAGAAGGGCAAAGGAAAGATAACGATCCCGTTTGCTTCAGAAGAAGAGTTGGAAAAATTGATCAGCTTGTTGGATAATTTGAAATGATATACCGGATTCTACTTGTTTGTCTGGCTTTTATAAGTTGTTCGTCGTGGGGATTTGCCCAAGATGCGAAGTCGTTTGAAATAAAGGCTGATTCCTCGCGGATAGAAGCAGCTGCCGATTCGACTGTGCGGTCGGTGATGCTGGCGGCTGATTCTTTGCCGAAGCCGGCCCAAATCAAGATGGAATTCAAACCGGATCCGAAGAAAGCCGTTTTGATGGCTCTTGTCCCGGGTTTAGGTCAGATTTATAATCGGAAGTTCTGGAAATTGCCCATTGTTTACGGAGGTTTGATGGGTTGTATGTATGCGGTAACGTGGAATAACCGTAATTATCAGGACTACTCTACTGCCTATAAGGATATTATGATGGACGCGGAAGAGCCTAACCGACCGGTAGAAGAGTTTCATACCAGTTGGCAGGATTTCTTAGGTGTCGGGTATGATCCGAAAGAATGGGTTACCAATACCAATTTCCAGACCCAGTTGAAGAACCGGAAAGATTATTACCGCCGTTATCGTGATTTAAGTATTATCATAACAGTTGGTGTTTACGCGTTGTCTATTATTGATGCCTATGTGGATGCCCAGCTGTTTGATTTTGACATATCTCCGGATTTATCCATGCATTGGGAGCCTTCGGTTACACCACAGACGGCTTATAGTTCCCGATCGTATGGATTAAACTGCAGTATCAAGTTTTAGTAGCATGAAAAGACTAGTTGTTTTGTTGGTATGTTTAGCATACGGTGCGATGCCGATATGCGGACAAGAATTGGAACAGGAATATCCCAGTTCGACATTGCCTGCCGATTCGATCGTAGAAGAAATAGTTGGTATTATTCCGGAAAGTCTAGATTCGGATATTGATAGTTTACTTCATTCATGGCATGTACAGTATTTCACCAAACGGGAGGATTATTGTCATGATGATGACGAGAATGTTTATTTCCCTGATTCGGTATATGCCAGCCGATTGGCCAGTTTGCCCCGTATTATTCCCATGCCATATAACAATGTAGTACGCGATTGTATTGATCTTTATACCGAACGGCGCCGGAATCTGGTGCGTTATATGTTGGGCATGGCCGACTATTATTTCCCGATCATAGAAGAAGTACTTGATAAACATGGCTTGCCTATCGAACTGAAATACCTGGCTGTGGTTGAAAGTGCCTTGAATCCGGTTGCTTTGTCGCGAGTTGGAGCTTGTGGGTTGTGGCAGTTTATGCTTCCGACCGGTAAACAATATGGATTGACGATTAACAGTTTGGTGGACGACCGTCGCGATCCGGTGAAGGCTACAGAAGCAGCTTGCGCCTATTTCAAGGATATGTATGCTATCTATAAAGACTGGAGCTTGGTGATGGCATCCTATAATTGCGGACCGGGAAATGTCAATAAAGCGATCAAGCGTTCGGGCGGAAAGACGAACTTCTGGGATATATTTCCTTACTTGCCGAAAGAAACCCGTTCGTATGTGCCGTTGTTTATTGCCGCTAATTATGTGATGAATTATTATTGCGATCATAATCTTTGTCCGTTGGAGACCAATTTGCCTCTGGCAACAGATACCATTCATGTGAACAAGATGCTGCATTTGCAACAAGTATCGGAAGTGCTTCAGGTAGACTTGGAACAGTTGAGGGCTTTGAATCCGCAATATAAGCGGGATATAGTTCCCGGAAATACCGGTGATGCCGTATTGAAACTTCCGGCAAGTGATACGTATGCGTTTGTTGATAAAGAAGACTCCATCTATCAGTATCGGGTAGAAGAGTTTTTGCCTTCTTATCTTGTTACAATCAACGGTGGTTCTACTTCGGGAGTAGCGACACGAGAACAAGTGACACATATTGTCTTGAAGAATGAGAATATCTATACGATTGCTAATCGCTATGGTGTCACACCGCAAGAAATCAAGAAATGGAACCGTCTATCATCGAATCGGCTGGCACGCGGAAAACGTCTGAAGCTGTATGTTGATAACGGAGGTGTTTATTTGTCTGCCAAGAATGCCCAGAAGGAGAAAGCTGCATCAGCTTCGCCTGCCCAAAAAGCAGAAAAGAAAGACGGTTATATCGCCCACAAGGTTCGTTCGGGAGAATCATTGTATTCGATAGCATCCAAATATCCCGGAGTGTCAGCACAGACATTGAAACAGGCCAATAACCTGTCGGATTCCAAAATTATTCCGGGACAAGTATTGAAAATCCCGGTCGGATAAGATTGTTTTTTCTTTTTCTTGCCTAAATAGTATGCCCTTAACAAATATTTCCTATATTTGTGTTTACACATCATAAAGCTGGGAGGTTGTGCCATGGAAGAAATGAAGGACATGCTAAATACAAATAAACCAAATGCAGGAACAACGGAAGCGTCAAAACTGTCTCCTGACGAACAAATGATACAAGACGGGTTTAATGACCTGTTACAGGATTACCTGAATTCCAATCATCGCCGTAAGGTAGAACGCATAACCAAGGCGTTCAATTTTGCCAAGCAGGCACACGACGGTGTGAAACGTCGTTCAGGAGAACCGTATATCATGCATCCGATTGCTGTAGCCAAGATTGTCTGCAGTGAGATGGGATTGGGTTCTACTTCTATTTGTGCAGCTTTGTTACACGATGTGGTGGAAGATACGGAATATACCGTCGAAGATATCCGCAATATGTTTGGCGATAAGATCGCGCAGATTGTGGACGGACTGACTAAAATATCCGGTGGTATCTTCGGTGAACAGGCTTCTGCACAGGCGGAAAACTTCCGCAAGTTACTCTTGACGATGAGTGATGATATCCGTGTGATCTTGATCAAGATCGCCGATCGCCTGCATAATATGCGTACTTTAGGTTCCATGTTGCCTGCCAAGCAATTTAAGATTGCGGGTGAAACGCTTTATCTGTATGCTCCGTTAGCGCATCGCCTCGGTTTATTCTCCATTAAGACGGAACTGGAAGACCTGAGTTTCAAATACGAACATCCGCAAGAGTATGAAGCTATCCGTCGGAAACTGGAAGCAACGGCTTCTGCCCGCGAACTTTTATTCAAGCATTTTGCCGAACCGGTGGATGCCAAGTTGAAGGCAATGGGGCTGAATTATGAAATGAAAGCCCGCGTGAAATCCATTTATTCCATTTGGAACAAGATGCAGGCAAAGAAAGTTGCCTTCGAAGATATTTATGATATTTATGCCGTTCGTATCATCTTCGATCCGTTACCAGGAGTGGATGAAAAGAACCAGTGCTGGGATATCTATTCTGCGATTACGGATATTTACCGTATCCGTCCGGATCGTATTCGGGATTGGGTAAGTCGTCCGAAGGCTAATGGATATCAGGCATTGCATCTGACCGTAATGGGGCCGGACGGACAATGGGTAGAAATACAGATCCGTAGTCGCCGAATGGACGACATTGCAGAGAAAGGTTTTGCTGCGCATTGGAAGTATAAAGAAAACCATGTTGAGGAAGATACGGAACTGGATAAATGGCTCCAGACAATCACCGAAATTCTTGAAAGTCCAGATCCAAATGCCTTGGATTTTCTGGATACCATTAAATTGAATCTCTTTTCATCTGAAATATTTGTCTTTACCCCAAAGGGTGAATTGAAAACCTTGCCACAAGGTGCGACTGCTTTGGATTTTGCTTATGCTTTGCACTCAGATGTGGGAAACAAATGTATTGGTGCGAAAGTAAATCATAAACTGGTTCCTCTGAGTCATAAGTTGAGTAGCGGAGATCAGGTGGAAGTATTGACTTCTCGATCCCAGACACCGCAGGCGGAATGGTTGAATTTTGTGACGACGGCTAGAGCACGAACCAAGATTACTGCGGTGGTGCGTCGTATCCGAAAGGAAACGATCAAAGGTGGAGAAGCGAAGGTATTAGCAGCCTGCCAGAAGTCGGGAGTAGAACCTTCAGCTCAGAATTTGGATAAACTGGCGATGTATTATGGCTTCAGTAAGCGTGACGACTTGTACTATTCAGTTGAGAAAGGAGATGTAGTGTTGCCGGAAAATGTTCGTAAGCTTTTCCGGGAGAAAGATGAAAACGGTCTCTTTAAATATGTAAAGCAAGCCTTACGTCGGGCAACCAAGTATTCAAAATCGACTCCGGAAGAGGCCGTCAATGAGACGCAAACGAAGGAAAAACCGGTTTATGACAAGAAGAAGCCGTATATCCTGAAAGAAGAAGCCTTCGAGCGTAATTATGTGATAGCTGAGTGTTGTAAACCGATTCCGGGTGATGAATCATTAGGTTTTATCAATGACGACGGGAATGTGGTTGTTCACAAACGTTCTTGTCCTATTGCCATGCGTTTGAAGAGCAGCTTTGGTGAGCGTATTTTAAATACGGTATGGAGTAGTCATCAGCTTTCATCTTTTGAGGCAACGCTCGAAGTCAAAGGTATCGACTCGTTGGGTGTGTTGAATGAGATAACGAAAATCATCTCCGAGGAGTTTAATGTATATATTATCCGCCTTTTGATTGAGGCCAAAGATGGTGTATTTGAAGGACGCATCAAATTGAAAGTACACGATGTAGAAGATATTCAGAAGTTGTGCGTACGTCTTTCGAAGATTGATAATATCAAATCTGTTTCCCGTATTGCCGATTGATGAAGATATAAATAAAACAGGCACGAACTTCTATCCATTCGTGCCTGTTTTATGTCATTTATAATTATCAATTATTAGAACGGCAGATCATCTACTGGATTAGAAGGACCGAAATCGGGAGCAGCCATCGGAGCACCAGAAGGTATAATGTTATCAGGCGTAATGTCTGCAGGAGCTGCATTCATGGGGGCTGCTGCAGGACGTTCTACTTTCCAGGCATTGATGTTGGTGTACCATTTTCCCATATATTCACGGCTTTCGATATCGAATGAAACAGTCAGTTCTTCTCCTGGCTGGATAGCGGCTTGAGCAATACGGTCTGCACCAAACAACTGGAAACAAACTTTCTTGGGATACTGATCGTGCGTTTCCAATACGTATTCCTGTTTTTTCCATTCGTTACCGTTCTTGCTGACACCACCTTGCTCGGGCAAGACGGCTATGATTTTTCCTGTAATTTCCATATACTATTGTGTTTATTAATTCGTAATTGCCTGGCGAAGGTACGGCTTTTCCGGCATAAAACCTTGCGAAAGCTGAATAAATTATTCCTCCGGATCAATCCTGTCGAATGCTTCTTTGATAGATAATAGTTCTGCCCGGATGAGTTTGAGCTTGTTGACTACTTCCACTTTCCGAATGACCTTTTCTTTGTTGTCGCGCAACTTCTTCTTGGCACCAGCTAATGTCATGCCTTGTTCTTTAAGCAGGTAATAGACTACGCGGACGGATTCAATGTCTTCCTCTTTGTAGAACCGAGTCCCTTTCTCGTTCTTCCGCGGATTGATCATGTCGAACTCTTTCTCCCAAAACCGAAGTGCCGACTCATTGATATCAAACATCTGTGCCACCTCGCTGATGGAATAGTATAATTTCTGGGGTTTGTCTTTCTTGATGGTCATACTGTAATTTCTCCTTTTAATCCATTACCTGACCGTGATTTTCGGCAATCTGGATCATCCGGTCGTATTCTTCCGGCGTCAGATCCATATAATAATACTTGGACGGGTTGTCGTAACGGCCGCGTACAATCACTTCATAGTGCAAATGAGGACCGGTTGACTTTCCGGTATTTCCGACAGCGCCAATTACTTCTCCGCGTTTTACCTTTTGTCCGACACGTACCTTAAACTTGCTCATATGTCCGTATAAGGTCTGATAGCCATAACCATGATCAATCATGACACAGTTACCATAGCCTTGTTTCCAACCAGCCATGGTGACTTTCCCATCACCTGTAGCATAAATATCTGTTCCAACCTTGGCTGAAAAGTCCATTCCTGAATGAAAACGGGGAGTACGATAGATAGGATCGATACGCATGCCGTAACCAGAAGCCGTTTGCCGTAGGTCTTTATTGGAAATGGGTTGTATAGCCGGGATACATTTCGCCCGTTCTTCCTGATTCTTTCCGATCTCAATCAGTTCTTCCAGTGAATTTGACTGGATATAAAGCTGTTTACGGAGCATGTCCATCTTTTGGGTAGTCGAGACAACCAGTTCGGCGTTGCTAAGTTCCATCAGATGTTTATATCGGTTGGTTCCACCAAATCCGGATTTGCGGACGGATTCAGGAATTGATTCAGCCTGAAAAATGGCACGGTATAAATTCTCGTCACGTTGCTGGATGTCATCCAAGATTTCCATCGCATTGTTCAGACGCAGATCCAGTACTTCATATTGGGTTTGCAATAACTTGTTTTCCTTCCGCAATTGGGATTCCTGGGGCGAATCGATGACGTGCATCATAATGAAGAACGTGGCGATACCGAAAGCAATTCCTGTACTCAAATGTCGCAGAACAGAAAACAGCCGATCCTTGGCCGAAGGGTAAACACGTTCATAATCCAGCGTGTTGGGGTTGTATAAATAATATGTTTTCCTGTTTTTAAATAGTTTCATTGAATATTTTGTTGCTTGGATAGCTGCAAAAATAATAATTTGCTGTACTTTTGCAAATTGTTTTTCAGAATATTAACGAGAACTAGATAGATATATTATGTTGACAGCAAAAGAAATCCGTGAATCGTTTAAAGCGTTCTTCGCTTCTAAAGGACACCAAATTGTGCCGTCTGCGCCCATGGTGGTAAAGGGAGATCCTACATTGATGTTTACCAATGCAGGAATGAATCAGTGGAAAGATATTATCCTCGGAATCCGTGATCCGGAACCTCGCCGGCGAGCCGATTCCCAGAAGTGCCTTCGCGTGAGCGGTAAGCATAACGACTTGGAGGAAGTAGGACACGACACGTATCACCATACGATGTTCGAAATGCTTGGTAACTGGAGTTTTGGTGATTACTTCAAAGAAGGTGCCATTGATATGGCTTGGGAATATTTGGTAGATGTATTACATCTGGATCCGAAAGATCTGTATGTAACCGTATTCGAAGGTTCTAAAGAAGAGAATCTGGAACGTGATGATGAGGCCGCTTCTTACTGGGCAAAACATGTTCCGGCAGATCATATTATCAATGGAAACAAGCATGATAACTTCTGGGAAATGGGTGATACCGGTCCTTGTGGTCCTTGTTCGGAAATTCACTTGGATTCGCGTACGCCGGAAGAAAAAGCACAAGTTCCCGGACGTGAACTGGTCAACAAAGATAATCCACAGGTAATTGAAATCTGGAATCTGGTCTTCATGCAGTTTAACCGGAAAGCAGATGGCTCACTGGAAAAACTGTCGATGAATGTAATCGATACCGGTATGGGCTTTGAGCGTCTGGTTCGTGCATTGCAGGGTAAGCATTCGAATTATGATACAGATATTTTCCAGCCGACCATTCAGGCTATCTCTCAGATGTCTGGATTGGAATATGGAAAAGAAGAAAATGTAGATGTAGCTATGCGTGTGATTGCCGATCACTTGCGTGCTGTTGCTTTCTCTATTGCTGATGGTCAGTTGCCTTCGAATGCAAAGGCTGGTTATGTCATCCGTCGTATCTTGCGTCGTGCCGTTCGTTACGGATATACGTTCCTGAACCGGAAAGAAGCCTTTATGTATAAACTGTTGCCGGTATTGATCGAGACAATGGGTGATGCTTATCCGGAACTGATTGCTCAGAAGTCTTTGATTGAAAAGGTAATCAAGGAAGAAGAAGAAGCTTTCTTGCGTACACTTGAAACCGGAATCCGTTTGCTGGATAAGAAAATGGAAGAGACCAAGGCTGCCGGTAAGACAACTATCAGCGGTGTTGATGCCTTTACCTTGTATGATACATACGGTTTCCCGTTGGATTTGACAGAACTAATCTTGCGCGAGCATGGTATGGATGCCGATATTGAAGAATTCAATGTCGAAATGCAGAAGCAGAAAGAACGTGCCCGTAATGCTGCCGCTGTAGAAACAGGCGACTGGGTTATTCTGAGAGAAGGAGAAACTGAATTTGTTGGTTATGACTTCTTTGAATATGATGCTGAAATTCTTCGTTACCGTCAGGTAAAACAGAAGAATAAGGTATTGTATCAGATTGTTCTGGACAAAACTCCGTTCTATGCAGAAATGGGTGGTCAGGTTGGTGATACCGGATGGTTGATCAACGGTGATGAAAAGATTGTTGTGATAGATACGAAGCGGGAAAACAACTTGCCGATTCATCTTGTGGAAAAACTGCCTCAAGACGTATCAGCTGTGTTTACGGCAAAGATTGATGCCAAGAAACGTATTCAATGTGAATGTAACCACTCGGCCACTCACTTGTTGCACGAAGCTTTGCGTGAAGTTTTGGGAACACACGTAGAACAGAAAGGTTCGTATGTGTCACCAAGCGCTTTGCGTTTCGACTTCTCACACTATCAGAAGGTGACAGATGAGGAAATCCGTAAGGTTGAACGTTTGGTAGGTGAAAAGATCCGTGCCAACTATCCATTGGAAGAACATCGGAACATGCCGATCGAAGAGGCTAAGAAATTAGGAGCCATGGCATTGTTTGGAGAGAAATATGGTGATAACGTTCGCGTTGTTAAATACGGAACTTCTATTGAGTTGTGTGGTGGTACACATATTCCGGCAACAGGTATGATCGGTTCTTTACGTGTCGTTGGTGAAAGTTCGGTTGCTGCCGGTATTCGTCGTATCGAAGCTGTTACAGCCGAAGCAGCTGAAGATTATACTTTTGTATTGCAAGACTCAATCCGCGAATTGCGTGCTATGTTTAACAATGTGCCGAATTTGGCTTTGACGATTCGTAAGTCTATCGAAGAAAATGCAGAACTGAAGAAACAGATTAACGATTACGTTAAAGAAAAGGTTCAGCATCTGAAGAAAGAACTGGTTGCCAATGCTCAGGAAAAGAATGGTGTTAAAGTGATCGTCTTTAAGGGAAATGCCAATGTGGAAGTAATCAAAGACTTGGCTTTCCAGATTAAAGGTGAAGCACCGATGGACGGAAAAGTATTCTTCGTTGGAGGTATCAAAGATGGAGCCAAGTGTGCTTTGATGGTTGCATTGAGTGAAGGTTTGGTAAAAGAAGGCTTGCATGCAGGTAAGTTGGTGAAAGATGCAGCGAAACACATCCAAGGTGGTGGCGGTGGACAACCTCATTTCGCTACTGCTGGCGGTAAAAATCCGGAAGGATTGGATGTTGCCGTTGATTCAATTTTGGAATCAGCTGGTTTGAAATAATCAGGTCTGTACATCAATCTGACTTTCAGATTGTATTTATATGTTAAAGTTTCATTTTCAAAGTAGTAATATATTTGAAAATGAAACTTTATTCTTTTTGTTCATGTATGTAACTGGACGTTTACTTATGATTTGTAAGTGAAATGGTTTTGTCATACGTTTTATATAAAAATGCAATTGTAGATTTGTGTTATTATTTTTATATTTGATACAGTCTGAAGTTATTTATTTGACTGTAAATAGATTAACAAGAAT
>OHQQ01000864.1_pt1 | contig 16571 bp, 10 predicted proteins | sample 1578211 | NCBI WGS metagenome assembly OHQQ01 (sample SAMEA3879539, study PRJEB24766) | human gut metagenome | biome: human-associated habitat; feature: feces | place: USA | collected 1985/1987
TTCATTTTAGCGCACGAAGATACAAAAAATGCTAATACGCATCTATTTATTCTTTAAAAATTTACGCTGAAACGAAATTATTCCGCGACTTTCAACCGTACCAGCTCTATTTTAGTGGCTGTCACCTTTATTATCTTAAATTGATATTCGTCAATAGTGACCACTTCATGCAGTTTCGGAAAACTCTGGTAACGATTCAGAATCAATCCGCCTATCGTAAGATATTCGTCCGATTCCGGGAGTTCAAGGTTGAAAGTTTCGTTCACTTTTTCTATTTCAAGACGCGCGGACAAGACATATTCATTCTCACCGATCTGTTTACAGATATAAGAGGTGTTATCGTGCTCGTCCTCGATATCTCCGAATATCTCTTCCACCAGATCCTCCAAAGAAACGATGCCGGATGTGCCGCCGAATTCGTCCACGACAACGGCAATCGTCTTTTTTTGCTGCATAAAGAGTTTCATCAGCTTATGCGCTGCCATCGTTTCGGGCACAATGGGTACTTCCTTCACATTGTTTCTCCAGTCCGCCGGATTTCTGAACATCTCGGACGAATGGATATAGCCGATCACATTATCTATGTTTCCGTCATACACGATTATCTTTGAAATGCCCGATTCCACAAACAGGCTTTTCAGTTCCTCAAGCGAGGCGGTCACATCCACCGCCACTATCTCCGTACGGGGAACAATGCAATCGCGTATCTTTATGTTGGAAAAGTCGAGTGCATTCTGAAAGATCTTCACTTCCGCGTCCAGCTCCTCTTCATTCGCAGCATTCTCTATGCCCGACTGTACAAAATAATCCAAATCCACCTTGCCGAAAGCCTTCTCGGACGCTTCCTTATTTATCTTCATGCCAAACAGCCGCAGAAAAACATAAGACAGTCCGGAAGAGAGCTTGGAAATGGGAAACAAGACGACGTAACAAACAAACAGGGGAACTGAAAATACTCGCAGCGCCAAATTCGGATTGATTTTGAACAGGGTCTTGGGAAGAAACTCACCCGTCACAAGGATAACGAGCGTGGACAGGATGGTCTGCACCAGAACCATGATGAAATGATTGTCAATGACACCTGCCAGCAAGTTCACCTCGATAATCTGCGCCATAAGGATACCGTAGATAACCAGCGCGATATTATTCCCCACCAACATGGTGGAAATAAAGTTATTAGGATTACGGAAGAAGCAGGAAAGGATGCTCGACGTAACGCCCGGCTTACGCTCCATTTCAAAGCGCAACTTATCTACGGAAACAAAAGCAATCTCCATACCCGAAAAGAAGGCCGAGAAAGCCATGGTTATCAACAAATAAATAATAGTATCCATTATATCATCTGATGCTGTCCGTTCTCAACGTATCAGAAGGTGCGGCGCTATCCTCGTCCACATAAAAGATTCCCTCTGTCTTGAAAAAACGATATTTTGTTAATTGTTCATTCGATTCGAAACCAATGGCGTAGATTACCTGGTCGGGCTGTTCTATGCGCACCCTCCTGTCGGAATACACACGCTTTTTATTCTGGTCCCAGTACAGCAACTCCGTATCAAACTTCTCACCTTTCAGATTTTGCACATGTACATTTCCCATAAGCTTCCACAGTTCTTTCTTATTATAGTAATAAGCCGTATCCGCCTTGATGCTGGCCTCCGTATGAAACACAGAGTCGAACTTTTCCAGATAGATACCCTTCTCGAACGCCCAGTAAGGCGGGTTCTTACGGTCATAGATCAACCACTCCGCCGTATTGACGCGATAGCGGGTGATACCCGAATCGGAAATCAGCGTCGTCACTCCTTTGGTGTCCATAACCGGTAACGAATCACGCTCGGTAATGGCAGCTCCCATATCTTTTTTCCGTCCGGAACAGGAAGAAAATAAAAGAAGCATAACCATTACCCCAAGGGCAATGGTTATGCTCATATTCTTATGTCCGACAACGTTGGGTTGTAGCGACATATTCTTATCTGATGGTTGTAGACTCACCGATCCAACCGCCAATCGTGATGCGGTCACCTGCCTTGTAACCCAGCATGAAGAGGTCCTTAGCCTGCGGAGTATGGGCGGCGTATGTTCTGATCAGTTCATTCACTTTATCCGTAACGCTTGGGTCTACGGCTTTGGCACGCTGCAATTTGTCGATGACTACGAAGTAAGTACATCTGTTCAAAGCAGGTTCATCGCTCCAGTTGGGGCTTGAACCGTACATTTGCGCCAACAGGATATAGGGCTCGCCATAGTTTTCGTTAAAGCTGATAGCCTTTTGAGCATAAGTTCTTGCCTGAGACAGTTTCTTGGCCTGCCACAAAGCAGCAGCGGTAGCATAAGCCATTTCAGCTTTCTTCGCATTGTCTGTTTCCATGCCCAATGCTTCATCGAAATACTTCACAGCAGTATCATAATCGCCTTTCTTGTAGTACATATATGCCACACCTACCGCAGCATCGGCACTCGGATTGACGCGATACAGATAATCGGAAGCCTTGAAGTATGCTTCGCTTTCATTACACTTCATCATCTTCAGGATGGTGATAGTCTTCTTCAAGAAAGCAGAGTCGGATTTGTTTTCTTCGACTTTCGGGCCATAAATATTCTGCAAAGATTCGCAATCGGCCACGCCGCTATTCACGAACATAGCTACCAGATTATCCTTTATGGTTTGCAGGACAGCCTTTTTCTTAGGATTGTTTTCAGCGGCAATTGCATCGTCGGCATATTGTGAAGCATTGATATAATCTTGGAAGAACTGGTCCGTATGGTCAGTGTTGGCTTTCACCTTCTGCATGGACACATCAATGAAATAGTGCAGCACAGCACCGTCCGATTCACCTTTCGCTGTTTCCGCAGACTCTTTCAGCCATGCATAAGCCTGGTTCACATCCGGAGCCGGGGCATATTGCAGATAATCCACCGCTTTCGTACCTAAAGCAGAAGCCACGCTCGGCACGCCTTTCATTTTTGTTGCGAACTCAGGAATATACTTCATTTTCTGATCATGCACAGTCATCAACTCATCGAAAAGTTTCTTATACTCTGCAGAGTTACGATCCTTAATCTGGCTCATCAAGCCTACAAGGATTTTTTGCGCATCGGTATAAGTGTAATATCTCAGCGTCGGACAATCTTTCAGGACAGCCATACAAGGAGCATAAGCGTCTTTATAGTTCTTTGCTCTTACCGCTTCATGCGAAATACTACTATTGGCATTACAATCACTTTGTGCGAAAGTACTGGTCACTCCACCCGAAAGGAGCAAAACAGCGACAAGCGTTTTAATTTTCATTGTATTTAATTTTTAGTTGTTATATTGTCTATTCTCATCATCCGGACATTAATCGACTTTCCGTTTGAAGAACCAGCGCTCGTTAAAGGTCACCCCTACACATACACGCAATGTATTTTCATTCAGGAATGCGGCGGTTTTACCTTTGGTTCTTACATACTGAGCCGAAAGACTCAACACTGAACGCGTACGCGGAATAGGAAGCCCGAAGCCGGCAGTCACTCCATATTCGTCGGCGGCACGCACACCGTCTATTTTGTAATAGGGTTGGGAATAATAGGCTCCCAAACGATATTTCACATGCGCCAGATAGCTTCTTCCCATAGGATTCGGAAGGAATTCGGCGCCTAACGCTATCTTCGTACGGTTGCAGAAAGCATTCTTCGTATTCATATATGTAACCGAACTCCATTTCTGGAAAGTGAAGTCCGCCCCTATCGTCAGACGATTGTCGTACACATAGCTAAGACCTACACCCAGACTCATCGGGCTGCCGAAAGTGGCAACCGTATCCCTGCTGTTTATTGTAGCGCCCGTATTGCTGTCTCCCAACTGGTCCTGCACATTCGAGTCGTTGCCCAGATCATGCCCCGGTGAAAACACAACGCCCAGTGTAGCTTCATGCTTCTTGCCGAACGCCTGCGTATATTGCGCACCGATGTCCAGTTTATAGCTTTGTATGGACGTACCCGTCACCGTAGTCAATGGCAAAGTGGACGAATTGCCCGGAAATGTCATCGCTCTTGTGTGTGTTATATCCCCCCAAAGATACGAAATGTTCGCACCGACGGAAAGGTTTTTCAATATTTTAAATCCGGCTCCTAAATATAATTGGTGCAATCCGCCGTCCCCATAATATTGCAACGCGCTGGACTGGGAAGGATAGTCCGGATCTTCCCGGTATTCCGTCATGCTATACCCTACATTTGAATAAGGCAACAATCCCAAACTCATAGCCGCCCACTTACTCAAGCGAAATTGCATTGTAATGTAGTCGAAACTGGAGTTTTTGGCATTTTGCTTCACCGTACCATTGCTGAAATTCGTGTTTTGCAAAGAGATGCCGCCGTCAAAAATAAATGTAAGCGAGTCTATCGCCGTATAGGACGCCGGATTCGCGAAATTCACCTGATATTTATCCCGTAATCCGTATGCAACACCACCCATGGCTTTGCTATTACCCGAACCTTGGTCTGCCAATTGCCCGTATCCGTATCGTGTATAGGGAGAATTCGTATTATTTTGAGCGATTGTCGCTCCGGACAACATCATGAGCAAGAACACCAAGAGTGTTTGTCTATATCCTATCATTATTATAGTTTAAAATTCTATTTAATCCTTTCAACACTAAAAATCTGTCTGCAAAGATGATACTTTTTAAGTTTGTATCAAAAGAAAAATCATCACCGCCCGTTAAAAAAACCAAAAGTTCAGGATATTTATGTTTCATAGTCGTTATGTAACCCGAAATTTCATATTCCATACCTTTCAGTACACCTTCACGCATTGCCGTATCGGTGTCCTTGCCCAACGGCAGCCGGCGCCCTTCCCGAACAACCAGCGGAAGCCGTCCGGTGAACTCATGGAGCGCCTTGAAGCGCATTTGCACGCCCGGCGAAATGTTTCCGCCATGATAGCGTCCGGCAGCATCAATAAACTCGTAAGTGATGCAGGTTCCGGCATCTACCACCAGAATATCTTTTCCGGGAAATTGTTCATTGGCTCCCACAACAGCCGCCATGCGGTCGTACCCAAGTGTTTGGGGCGTCTCGTAAAGGTTCTCCACCGGAAGCGGTGTTTTTTCGTCCAGCCACAACAGCGGAACAGGCAGGTGTGCCAACTGCGCCAGCACCCGTTCGCCCAAATCAATAACAGTGGCGACAATCGCTTTATCAATCGGATATTTTGCACAGATATCCGGCAGTTGCTCAAGGGTTTGATTGGAGTCGTAGAATATCTCTACAATACTTCCGTCCCGAAACACCGCTATCTTTGCTATGGTATTGCCTATATCAATTACAAGATTCATTCCATGTTTTTTTAAGCGGTGCAAAGGTAGCACTTTAATTTCGCATAATCCAAGATAACACAGGGTATTTTAATCATAAATAATTACATAAAAGTGAAACAGTTTATGAAACAGCAAATGAAACAGTTTACATTCTATCAGTCAGCGCATTACAAGCACAGCTGAAACAGCAGGTGAAACAGTTTGTGAAACCAATATAAAAAGATATACCAAAATAGAGACAGGTCTATTTCCTTTGTTTTTTTGTTTTTTCGGGAATGCCGGGATTCTAAAATAACAACAGTTTTATTCCTCCACCGGAAGAAAACCGCATAAGTTCCGAGCATATCCGCTGATCCTCCGAAGAAAAAAAAACATTCCGCCTTTTTCCGCGCTTCAACCGCTTATTCCGAAGATTTTCCGTAAATTTGCATCCATGAAACAGTATTTAGTCTTTTTATTATCCCTATTGACCTGCCTGCCTTGCTCCTCCACCGCCACCGCACATACGGAACGGGCGGCAAAGGCCTCCCCTACGGCGGATTCCATACGCATCAGCCTGCTGACATGCGCTTCGGGAGAGGAGATATATTCCCTTTTCGGACATACCGCCATACGATACGAGAACTACACACGCGGCATCGACGCCGTATTCAATTACGGCATATTCAATTTCAATGCACCAAACTTCATCCTCCGTTTCGCTTTAGGTGAAACGGACTACCAACTGGGAGCCGGCGATTATGAACGCTTCGCGGCGGAATATTATTATTTGGAGCGCGATGTCTGGCAGCAAGAACTGAACCTCACCCCGGCGGAAAAAAAGAAGCTGGTCGCCCTGCTTGAAGAAAACTACCGTCCCGAAAACCGGGTGTACCGCTACAACTTCTTCTACGACAACTGCGCCACACGTCCGCGCGACTTAATAGAAAAATCCATTGACGGCACACTGCAATATGCCGACAACATGACCGACACAAACACCGGAACCTCTTTCCGCGACCTATTGCACAAATACAGCAAAGGCCATCCATGGTCACGTTTCGGCATGGATTTGTGCATGGGCAGCCAAGCCGACAAGCCCATCAGCCGCAGACTGATGATGTTCGTCCCGTTCTACGTGCAGGATTACTTCAACACAGCCCGGATCATCGGCAGCGACAAGCAAGTGCGCCCCCTGGTACTGAACGAAGAGAAAATCATAACAACCGGAATGGAAGAGACGGGACAGCCGTCCGAAGGATTCACCCCGTTGCAGGCCGCCTTGTTGCTGTTTATACTGACCGCAGCCGCCACCCTTTACGGCATACGCCGAAAGAAAACGCTTTGGGGAATAGACCTCGTGCTGTTCTTTGCCGCAGGAATGGCGGGATGCATCCTGACATTCCTCGTCCTGTTCTCCCAGCACCCGGCCGTCAGCCCCAACTATCTGCTGTTTGTGTTCCATCCTCTCCACCTCCTCTGCCTGCCATGCATGCTGAACAGGGTGCGAAAAAGGAGAAGAAGCCGTTATATGCTGGCGAACTTCCTGGTTTTAACACTTTTTATATTGCTTTGGCTCATAATACCGCAAAGATTTCCGTCAGCTGTATTACCTTTGGCACTTTGTTTGCTGATACGTTCTGCGAGCAACCTAATTCTCACATACGATAAGAAATAATGAAGAAAGGACTGATAACTTCCATACTCGCACTGACATTCGGCAGCCTGCAAGCCCAGCCGATGCCACCTTCACCCAAGCTGGTGGTGACACTGACAATCGATCAACTGCGTACGGACTATATGGAAGCGTTCTCTTCGCTCTATGGGGAAAGAGGATTTAAACGGCTGCTACGGGAAGGGAAAGTATTCCGACAGATGGAATATTCATTCAACGTCACCGACCGCGCCTCAGCCATAGCCGCCCTCTATACAGGCACCACACCGTCCATGAACGGCATCATAGCCGAACGCTGGTTTGATCCGAAAACCTTGCGCCCGAAAAACTGTGTGGATGATTCGGCCTTTATGGGCAACTACACCGACCAGAACACAGCCCCTACGCAACTTCTGACCTCCACCTTTGCCGATGAGCTTAAAATAGCCACTAAAAATGCCGCACTGGTCTATGCCATCGCCCCTTTCCGCGATGCTGCCGTCCTTTCAGCAGGACACAGCGGGAACGGCGCCTTCTGGCTGAACCATGCAACCGGAAAATGGTGCGGAACAACTTACTACGGTGAGTATCCCTGGTGGCTGAGCCAATACAACGAACAGCAGTCACCCGACTTCCGCATCAAAGAAATGGAGTGGAATCCTCTCCACCCCATCACAAGCTATACCTTCCTGCCTGAATGGCGCACTATCCCTTTCAAGTACAAGTTTGAGATAGAGAAGGATAACAAATTCCGCCGGCTGATCACCAGCCCGCTCATCAACGACGAAGTAAACCGCGTGACAGAAGATCTGCTGGACAAAAGCAACATCGGCAAGGATGAGATAACCGACCTGCTTGCGGTGACCTATTATGCCGGCAACTACAACCACCGCAGCACACAAGAGTGTGCTATGGAAATGCAAGACACCTACGCCCGCTTAGACCGGAGCATTGCCAACCTGCTGGACATACTGGAGCGTAAAGTAGGCCTGCAAAACGTACTGCTGTGCATCGCATCCACCGGATATACCGACCCGGACGGAGCCGACATAGGCATCTACCGTATTCCCGGCGGAGAATTTCACCTGAACCGTTGCGCCACTTTGCTGAACATGTATCTAATGGCTACTTATGGCGAAGGGCAATACGTGGAAGGATTTTATAGCCAACAGATATATCTCAATCATAAATTAATAGAGGAGAAGCAGTTAAGCCTTTCCGAGGTACAGGAAAAGTCAGCGGAATTTCTGGTGCAATTCAGCGGGGTGAACAAAGTATATTCCGCTTACCACCTGCTTTTGGGCTCCTGGTCACCGCAAATAGACCGCATACGCAACGGCTTCCACCGCCACCGTTCCGGCGACCTGATCATTGAAGTGCTGCCGGGCTGGACCGTCATGCAGGAAAACAGCAATGACAACCGCGTGGTGCGCGCTGCCGCCATACCTGCTCCCCTCATCCTACTCGGCAAAGGAGTAAAACCGGAAATCATCCGTACACCGGTCGCAACAGACCGCATTGCTCCCACCCTGTCAAATGCGATGCGCATCCGCGCTCCCAATGCGTGCACAGCCACACCACTCACTTACTGATAACTGATAAAGATTCGTTGCAAAGCGCACATAAAAACGAAGAACTCCATGAGCCCCTGCGCCCTCTGTGGAGATTCCTTAAAATAATCAGTGTAACGTTACGTTATCTGTTGCAAAATCAGTAACTTTGCGCACCATAATAAACTTAGATAATAATAATAAAAACAAATACATAATGGGATTTAATGAATTTTTAAGCTCGATTTTCGGAAATAAGGCTACTCGCGACATGAAGGAAATAAAGCCATGGGTAGACAAAGTAAAAGCCGCCTATCCGGAAATAGCCGCATTGGACAATGACGCCCTGCGCGCTAAAACCGAAGAACTGAAGGCATACATCCGCAACTCGGCAGCAGAACAACGCGCCAAAGTGGAAGAGCTGAAAGCAAGCGTTGAAAACACAGAGCTGGAAGAACGTGAGGAACTCTTTGCTCAAATAGACAAAATAGAAAAAGAGATTCTGGATACTTACGAAAAGGCACTGGACGAGGTTTTGCCCGTTGCCTTCTCCATCGTAAAAGAGACGGCCAAACGCTTCTCCGAAAATGAGGAGATCGTAGTGACCGCTACGGAGTTCGACCGCCATCTCGCCGCTACCAAAGACTTTGTACGCATCGAAGGCGACAAAGCCATTTACCAGAACCACTGGGTGGCCGGCGGCAACGACACGCTATGGAACATGGTGCACTACGATGTGCAGCTGTTTGGCGGTGTGGTATTGCACAAAGGCAAGATTGCCGAAATGGCAACCGGTGAAGGTAAGACATTGGTTGCCACCCTGCCGGTATTCCTCAACGCACTGACCGGAAACGGCGTACATGTGGTAACCGTCAACGACTATCTGGCAAAACGTGACTCTGAATGGATGGGCCCGCTCTATATGTTCCATGGTTTGAGCGTGGACTGCATCGACAGGCATCAACCCAACTCCGACGCACGCCGCCAAGCCTATCTTGCGGACATCACTTTCGGTACGAACAATGAATTTGGTTTCGACTACCTGCGCGACAATATGGCTATCAGCCCGAAAGACCTCGTACAGCGCCAGCACAATTACGCAATCGTCGATGAGGTGGACTCTGTATTGATTGACGATGCCCGTACCCCGCTGATTATCTCCGGCCCGGTTCCCAAAGGCGACGACCAGCTCTTCGAGCAGCTCCGCCCGCAAGTGGAACGTCTGGTGGAAGCGCAGAAGAAACTGGCCACGCAATACCTTGCCGACGCCAAGCGCCTGATAGCATCGAACGACAAGAAAGAACAGGAAGAAGGTTTCCTTGCCCTCTACCGCAGCCACAAGTGCTTGCCGAAGAACAAGGCATTGATTAAGTTCCTCAGCGAGCAGGGCATCAAAGCCGGTATGCTCAAGACCGAGGAGATCTACATGGAACAGAACAACAAACGCATGCACGAGGTCACCGACCCGCTGTATTTCGTGATTGATGAAAAACAGAACAGCGTAGACCTGACCGACAAAGGCGTAGACCTGATCAGCGGTAACTCCGAAGACCCCACATTCTTCGTACTCCCCGACATCACCGCCCAACTCTCCGAACTGGAGAACGAAAAGGAACTGACGGACGAAGAACGCCTTGCCAAGAAAGATGCCCTGATGACGAACTTCGCCATCAAGAGCGAGCGTGTACACACCATCAACCAGTTGCTGAAGGCCTACACCATGTTCGAGAAAGACGACGAATATGTGGTAATCGACGGACAGGTGAAGATTGTAGACGAGCAGACGGGACGTATCATGGAAGGCCGCCGCTATTCCGACGGTCTGCACCAGGCTATTGAAGCCAAAGAAGGCGTGAAAGTGGAAGCCGCCACACAGACTTTTGCAACAATTACTTTGCAGAACTACTTCCGTATGTATCACAAGCTGTCCGGTATGACCGGTACTGCCGAAACGGAAGCAGGTGAACTTTGGGACATCTACAAGCTGGACGTAGTCGTTATCCCGACAAACCGCCCCATTGCCCGCAATGACATGAATGACCGCGTTTACAAGACCAAACGCGAAAAGTATAAAGCCGTCATCGAAGAAATCGAGAAAATGGTAGAAGCCGGCCGCCCTGTGCTGGTAGGTACCACCTCCGTAGAGATCTCCGAAATGCTGAGCAAAATGCTGACCATGCGTAAGATTGAGCACAACGTTTTGAACGCAAAGCTGCACCAGAAGGAAGCCGACATCGTGGCCAAAGCCGGTTTGAGCTGCGCCGTAACCATTGCCACCAACATGGCAGGTCGTGGTACGGACATCAAGCTGAGCCCGGAAGTGAAAGCTGCGGGCGGTCTTGCCATTATCGGTACGGAACGCCACGAATCGCGTCGCGTAGACCGCCAGTTGCGTGGTCGTGCCGGACGTCAGGGTGACCCCGGTTCATCCGTATTCTTCGTATCTCTGGAAGACGACCTGATGCGTCTGTTCTCCTCCGACCGTATCGCCGGCGTAATGGACAGGCTCGGCTTCAAGGAAGGTGAGATGATTGAGCACAGCATGATCTCCAAATCCATCGAACGCGCACAGAAGAAAGTGGAAGAAAACAACTTCGGCATCCGTAAACGTTTGTTGGAATATGACGACGTGATGAACAAGCAGCGTACCGTAGTCTACACCAAACGCCGCCACGCTTTAATGGGCGAACGTATCGGCATGGATATTGTGAACATGATTTGGGACCGTTGCGCCAATGCCATCGAGGCTCCTACTTATGAAGACTGCAAAATGGACCTGCTCCAGACCCTTGCCATGGAAACTCCGTTCACTGAAGAGGAATTCCGCAACGAGAAAAAAGAGAAACTTGCCGACAAGGCCTTCGACGCCGCTATGGAACTCTTCAAGCGCAAGACCGAACGTATGGCGCAAATCGCTTATCCGGTCATCAAGCAGGTCTACGAAAATCAGGGACATATGTACGAAAACATTCTGATACCTATCACCGACGGCAAGCGCATGTATAACATCTCCTGCAACCTGAAAGCGGCCTATGAAAGCGAATGCAAGGAAGTGGTGAAATCATTTGAGAAGTCGATCCTGCTGCACGTCATTGACGAGGCATGGAAAGAAAACCTGCGCGAGCTGGACGATCTGAAACATTCCGTACAGAATGCCAGCTACGAACAGAAAGACCCGCTGCTGATTTACAAGCTGGAGTCTGTGAACCTGTTCGACACAATGGTAGACAAGATAAACAACCAGACAGTCTCCATCCTGATGCGCGGACAAATCCCGGTACAGGAACCGCAGGAGGTTCGTCAGGCCGCCCCCGAACAACGTCAGGACCTCAGCAAGTATCGCGAACAAAAGCAAGACCTGAGCGATCCCAACCAACAGGCTGCCGCCCAGCATGACACACGCGAACAGCAGAAACGTGAACCTATCCGCGCAGAAAAGACAGTGGGACGCAACGATCCCTGTCCTTGCGGAAGCGGCAAGAAGTATAAGAATTGCCATGGGAAAAATGCGTAAATAGCGGAATAGTGATTAGCGGTTCACTAATCACTTCACTAATCACTAACAAAAGCCTCGAACGGTTAAAAACTGTTCGGGGCTTTTATTTATTCAAGTAAAAGATTACTTTTGTTTTCAGAACAAAGAATAAAGGCTATGGCTAAATACTATCATTATCTGTTATTGTCTTGTTTGCTACTTTTGGCAGGCTGCCAAAGCGTTGAATATCTCGCTATCGACTATATGCTACCGGCGGATGTCAGTTTCCCGCCAAGCCTGAAGCGGGTGGGCGTCGTCAACAACATGCCCGAAGTTCCGGAAAACAAGCCTATCCTCGCCAAAGAGAAGAAGAAAGACGACTTTGAAATAGCCCGGAAGGTGGACTATTACAACGGCAATGCCACCATTGCCACCGAAACACTTGCCGAAGCGCTTGCTGATGAGAACTACTTCAACGAAGTGATAATCTGCGACTCTGCCCTGCGCACCGGCGACATCACTCCGCGAGAGGCAATGCTATCACAGGAAGAAGTGAACCGGCTGGTGGATAATCTGGACGTAGATTTCCTCATCGCACTGGAAAACGTGCAGATACACACCACCCGCAAAATAAAGTATATGCGCGACTGGGGTGTCTACTACGGAACGGTGGACGCCAAAGTCTATCCCACCGTCAGTGTCTATCTGCCCAATCGCGGCACACCTATGGTGACCGTCAACAGTAAAGACAGCATCTTCTGGGAGGAAGCCGGAAACGGGCCTTTCGTACAGTCCCACCTCATCAGCGAAGAAGACGTGATAAAACAAGCCTCTGAATTTGCCGGAACCATCCCCGTAAAAAAGCTGTTGCCCTATTGGAAAACAGCCAGCCGATACCTCTTCTGCGGCGGTTCGGTGAATATGCGCGATGCCGCCGTATATGTCAGGGAGAAGCAATGGGAAACCGCCATCGACTTGTGGAAGCAGACCTACGCCACCAAAAAAGGGAAGAAAAAGATGCAGGCTGCCTATAATCTGGCTGTCGGCTACGAGATGCTGGACAGCATCACCACTGCTGTCGGCTGGGCTTTGAAAGCACAAGCCGAAGCACGCATTGTGGACGGAGTAGACAAAAAAGATTTGACTCACCTGACCCAGGCAGACCTCCCCAACTACGTCCTCACAACCCTTTACGTCACCGAATTAAAAGAACGCGAAGAAGGCTTGGCACGCCTAAACATGCAAATGCAACGATTTAATAATGATTTTTAGTCAAATACAGTAAATGTAACTGTTTTTTTTATACCTTTGAACATCCATTTAGTAAAGAAAAGCAATTATGAAACTCAGTCAACCAGCATTATCTCTCCTCGAAGAAACCATTAAACAGGCAATCGGCAAGTACACTTGCGGTTGCGAACAAACAATCGTTACGGATATTCATCTGCAAGCAAACCAAAGTTCGGGCGAATTCTGCATTTTCGATGATGACGACAGGGAACTTTCCAGCACCGTTATCGAAGAATGGATGACTTATGAAGGCGATGACTTCTATGAGAACATAGAACGCATCCTGAGCAACCTGCTCTGCAATATGAAGAGCAAGGATACCTTTGACAAGCTGACTATCATGAAGCCTTTCTCCTTCGTGCTGGTGGATGATGACAAAGAGACCATAGCCGAACTCCTGCTGCTGGACGACGACACCCTGCTGGTAAACGAAGAATTGTTGAAAGGGCTGGATGAAGAGTTGGACGCTTTTCTGAAAGACTTATTGGAGAAATAGGCAGTCGGAGTTGCCAAAGACCATAATCGGAAAGTAACTATATATTGCCTTACAGTGTGAATCCTTGTTAAACAATAGAGTATATCAAACTATAATCCCCCTATAAACAATTAAAGATTTATAGGGGGATTTGCTGTAAGATAATATAGTCACCTATCGGAAATACCGCTTACGCCTTTTTCAAAGCGGCAATGCTTTCTTTCAATGAGTTGATGATGCTCTCTGCATCCGCCTGTTTCTTGCGTTCCATTTCAATAACGGCAGCCGGAGCATTGTTCACGAACTTCTCGTTGCTCAGCTTCTTCAAGACTCCCTGCAAGAAACCCTCCTTATGTTTCAGTTCGGCTTCCATACGGGCTATTTCGGCTTCCACATCAATCATGTTACCCAAAGGAACGGCATATTCCGTTGTACCCACCATGAAGGCAGCAGCACCGTCGGCTTTTGCCTCAACCACGCTTATGGCAGAGAGGTTGCACATCTTCACGATGACGGCATCGAAAGCAGCCACCGGATTTTCGCCGACAACCTGCAACTCCAATGCCTCCTTCTGGGCAATGTTCTTCTGCAGGCGGATAGAGCGTACATTACTGATGACCTCTTTCACCACCTCGAACTGCTGCACAAAGGCTTCATCAACTTCCGTTGACATGGAAATAGGACTCACCATAAGGCTCTCCCCGTCTTTACGGTCGATGATATGCTGCCATAGTTCCTCGGTGATGAACGGCATGAACGGATGCAGCAGATGCAACAGGTTATCGAAGAAGCCGATAGTCGTTTCGTACACCTTTTTGTTGATGGGCTGGCCATAAGCAGGCTTGATCATCTCCAGATACCAGGAAGAGAACTCGTCCCAGAAGAGCTTGTACACTGCCATTAACGCTTCACTCAAACGATACTTGCCAAACAAGTCCGCCACTTCGGCAGCTACGGCATTCTGTTTGGACTCAAACCAGCGCATTGCCAGTCCGGCAGCTTCCGGCATGGGCACTTCGGCACTTACTTCCCAACCCTTGATCAGACGGAAAGCATTCCATATTTTGTTGTTGAAGTTACGTCCCTGTTCACAAAGCGCATCGTCAAAGAGGATGTCGTTGCCGGCGGGAGCCGAAAGCATCATACCCATACGCACACCGTCGGCGCCGTAACGGTCTATCAGATCCAGCGGGTCGGGTGAATTGCCGAGCGACTTGGACATCTTGCGTCCCAGTTTGTCGCGTACGATACCGGTGAAGTAAACATTCTTGAACGGCATCTTGCCTTCGTATTCATAGCCCGCCATAATCATGCGCGCCACCCAGAAGAAGATAATGTCCGGCCCGGTCACAAGGTCGCTGGTGGGATAATAATAGTTGATTTCCTCGTTGCCCGGATTCAGGATGCCGTCGAACAGAGAGATGGGCCACAGCCAGGAAGAAAACCATGTGTCGAGGCAGTCCTCGTCCTGACGCAGATCTTCCGCTTTAAGAGCAGGATTTCCCGTCTTCTCCTGTGCCAGCTTCAATGCCTCTTCGGGAGTGGCTGCCACCACATATCCACCTTCCGGCAGGAAATAGGCAGGAATACGGTGTCCCCACCACAACTGGCGGCTGATGCACCAGTCCTTGATGTTCTCCAGCCAGTTCTTATAGGTATTCTTGTATTTGGCAGGGTAGAATTTCAGGTCATCGTTCATCACCGGCGGCAAAGCCATGTCGGCAAAGTGCTGCATCTTGAGGAACCACTGCATGGAGAGCTTCGGCTCGATTGCCACATTGGTACGCTCGGAGAAGCCGACCTTGTTGGTATAAGCCTCTACCTTTTCCAACAGTCCGGCATGCTGCAAATCCTTTTCTATCTGCTCGCGTACATCAAAACGGTCCATACCGACATAGAGTCCGGCGGCTTCGCTCAATGTTCCGTTGTCATTGAAGATGTCGATGGCAGGCAGGTTGTATTTCTCGCCCAGCATATAGTCATTTACGTCGTGCGCGGGAGTTACCTTCAGACAGCCCGTACCGAACTCTACATCCACATAATCGTCCTGTATAACGGGGATAACCCGGTTCACCAGCGGCACAATCACTTTCTTGCCCTTCAGCCATTGGTTCTTCGGGTCGGCGGGGTTAATGCACATCGCCGTATCACCCATGATTGTTTCGGGACGCGTAGTAGCCACTACGGCATAACGCCTGCCGGAAGCATCACGATGAACCACCTCACCTTCGGCCCCCGTCTCACCGGACCTGTCATCATCGGCAACATAGTATTTCAGATAATACAGTTTGCTATGTTCTTCCTTGTAGATAACCTCTTCATCGCTGAGGGCGGTGAGCGCCTTCGGATCCCAGTTCACCATGCGTACGCCACGATAGATCAGGCCTTTATTGTAGAGGTCTACAAATACTTTGAGCACGCTTTCGCTACGCTTCTCGTCCATGGTAAAAGCAGTACGGTCCCAGTCGCAGGAAGCACCCAGCTTGCGGAGTTGTTTCAGGATGATACCGCCATGTTCGTCCGTCCATTCCCAAGCGTGTTTCAGGAATTCATCACGAGTAAGATCCGTTTTCTTGATACCCTGTGCGGCAAGTTTGTTCACAACCTTGGCTTCGGTGGCAATGGAAGCGTGGTCCGTACCCGGAACCCAGCAGGCGTTCTTGCCTTCCATACGTGCGCGACGTACAAGAATATCCTGAATGGTATTATTAAGCATGTGTCCCATGTGGAGCACACCGGTGACGTTAGGGGGCGGAATGACGATGGTGTAAGGCTCACGACCATCGGGTTTAGAACTGAATAATTTGTGGTCCAACCAATACTGGTACCACTTTCCCTCTACGTCAGC
>OHQQ01000870.1_pt1 | contig 16471 bp, 15 predicted proteins | sample 1578211 | NCBI WGS metagenome assembly OHQQ01 (sample SAMEA3879539, study PRJEB24766) | human gut metagenome | biome: human-associated habitat; feature: feces | place: USA | collected 1985/1987
GTGACAGCAACTCCGAAAAGAGGAGATGGACTGGAAAAAATCAACTATATGCTTATCGGACCTATAAGATATAGCTATACGGCCAAGGAAAAAGCAAAGGAGCAGGGAATACAGCATCTTGTGTACCCGCGTTTTACCATGACTGTACCGCCGAGAGGTGTAATTACCGATAAGATGCATCCAAATGAAGCATATGAGATTATTCATAATAATGATGTCAGGGATGAACAGATTATTGAGGATGTGAAGAATTGCGTAGCAGCAGGCCGCACACCGGTTGTTTTGTCACGATACAAGGATCATTCTGAAAAATTCTATGAGCGATTAAAAAACTATGCAGATCATGTATTTCTTATGACGGGTAACAACTCTAAGAAAGAACACAGGAAGATTCTTGAGCAGATGCATCAGGTTGATAAGAATGAATCACTTATACTGATAGCTACAGGTTCTCTTGTAGGAGAAGGTTTTGATTTTCCAAGACTGGATACACTTTTTATGGCAACACCTGTATCATTTCGCGGTGTAGTGGAACAGTATGCAGGAAGACTGAATCGTGATTATGCAGGTAAAGAAAATGTGATAATATATGATTATGTGGATAATCATATTCCAATGTTTAATAATATGTATATGAAGCGGCTGAAAGCATATAAACAGATTGGATATGAGTTTGGCGATGGTTTGCAAACTGTTAAACAGACGGTTAATGCAATATATGATGGAAATAATTATAGTGAAAATTATCATAAAGATTTGCTTGATTCTAATAAGAATATAATTATTTCCAGCCCCGTAATCAGCGGATCAAAAGTTTATGAGTTAATCAATATGCTAAAGGAAAAACAGATGTCAGGAGTTCAGGTCACAATAGTCACGTGGACTCCAGATTCCTATGGATTTGGTGATGCTGCATACTGGATGCAGTTACATGAAGATATGCGTAGAGCTGGGTTTTATATTAGAACTGTAGAAGAATATTGTGATCGATTTGCTGTTATTGATCAGGAAGTAGTCTGGTATGGAAATATTAATCTGCTGGCGAAAGATAAGGTTGATGATAGTATTATGAGAGTAAGGAGTAAAGGGATAGCAGGTGAATTGATGGAGATTACATTTGGAAATAATGATGGCAAGGCCCCAGAAGATTATGAGAATTAGTAAAAGGAAGTCAGTATTTGAGGCAGATAATGATGATTTTACATTGACTTTGTATAATCTGAATTATGGCACTAATTATGCAACACAGTTGAAGCAAAATGGCACTCAAGGTGATACTCAAGATGATACTCAAGAAGAAATAATCAAAATGATAGAGGAAAATCCACGAGTAACAACAGCTGATATGGCAAAAAAATTGGGAATTGGCATTGCAACAGTAAAGCGTAAAATCAAGAAAATGTCGAATATATCGTATGTGGGAAGTGGTTACAGTGGTCACTGGGAAATCAAATAGATTTTGAAAAAGTAGAATGGTTTTGATTTGACTCTACTTGTAAGAGATTAAAGAATTTCAGAACTACATTTTGTTTAAAATATTATGGCTGATACGAAAGAGGAATGAAGCATTATTATGGAATTTTTCAGTTTGTTTTCGACAATATTTTTTAATATAGCAATTATCGTTGGCCTGTTATTACTTATATACCTGTTTTTCTTTTCCGGCATCAGAGCACGTAAAGACCTGAAACCGGTGAAGTACATTTCCTACAAAAAGGAACATTTTCAGGAGAATTTTGAATTTACCTGTGAGTTTTGCGGATCCAAGGTATCTTCCACGGATGAAAAATGCTCAACCTGTGGCGGTAATTTTGGGAAGAACAAAGAGTATCAGTTAAAAAAACGGGCCATGCATCAAAGATATTTAGAGTATATGAAAGCTCAGGAGGAAACCATTACACAGGAAACAGAATATATAAGTAATACGATGCAGGCAATTCAAAAGTACAAGCTCATACGTCATAAATACTATAATTTTGAAATCGGAGAGCCACCGGTTTATAAACCTGCAAATGACTATGAATTTACCTGCGAATACTGTGATAATAAGATAAGGGGAAAAAGCACAGACGAAACAGGATGCAGTAATTGTGGTGCTTCTTATAAAGAAAACCTGGAGTTATTAGTACGCGAAGAGGAAGACCGTCTGGAAAAACGCAAAAGGTATTGCGTTGATCATTTTGCTTGGGCTTATGATGATTTCCGTGGGAATAACAGTTTTGATTTTGAAGTTTAGGTAAAACATGATAAGTATATCCGATGCGAAGGGAGACTCCATGGATATTCTATTTAAAAACGATGAATTTGTATTTTCCTACAGAGTTGGCGGTATATTGATCCATAATAAAAAGATCCTGCTGCAACGTCCGAAAAATGACGATTATGCTATCATCGGCGGGCATGTCGCCGCTATGGAGACTAGCATGGAAACGCTGAAGCGGGAGTTTGAAGAAGAACTTCACACGAAGATAGAGGTAGATAATCTGTTGGCTATAGGCGAAATTTATTTTCCGTGGGGGAAGAGACCCTGTCACCAGATTTGTTTGTATTATAACGTTCATTTACTGGACGATGGTATTCCCATGGATGGGGTGTTTCATGGATATGATGAACTGGATCATGAGAGAATTGATCTGGACTTCTGCTGGGTTCCATTGGAGGAATTAAGGAAGGGCGCAAAGGTATATCCAGTGGAACTGATACCTTACATACTTGAGCAGAGAAAAGAAACGGTGCATTTTGTTTCGAAGCAGATTTAATTGAGAGGGCATGGAAAGAAAAATGCTGGAAGTAAAATTTTATGACTCAGTGGATGATTCCCTGTTGAAGTTTGCGGTGATCGTCTCACAGAGCAATGGCAAATGGGTATTTTGCAAGCATAAAGAAAGAGACACCTATGAAGTTCCGGGCGGGCATAGAGAAGCCGGTGAAAGCATTCTTGAAACGGCGAAAAGAGAATTGCAGGAAGAAACCGGTGCAATCAGGTTCGATATGAAGCCCCTGTGTGTATACTCTGTAACCGGGAAGACCAGAGTAAATGATACGGGAGAAGAATCCTTTGGGCTGCTTTGCTATGCGGAGATAACAGAATTTGCGACAGAACTGCATAGCGAGATAGAGAAGATAGTGCTTTTGAAGGAACTGCCGGAGGCGTGGACATATCCGTTGATACAACCTCAATTGATAGAGAAGTATTTGCAGATGAAAAATTGTGATTAGCACAAGCTGATTTCAACAGATCCTTGTTTGGAAAATAGAGAGGTACATAAGAATGGGATTAATAGAAATGGCCAGTGGTAATTCCGTCTGGTGCGGCATGGATTATTATGAAAGAAAAATGGTGTGCTCATGGAAGAAATCCGGTGAGGAAACATATGACGGAGTAGTATCCGGAAGCGAAGGAAATAAATATTCAGTGCATATAGATAAAATGCATCCCAGAAAATCATCCTGTAATTGTCCGTTTGCGGAAGGCAGGCGCATCATCTGCAAGCATATGATTGCGTTGCTGTTTACAGCAGAGCCCAAAGCTGCAAAGGATTTTTTAAGACAGGTAGAGGAATGGGAGCAAGAGGAAAAAGAAAGAGAACGGTTGCATTATAAAGAACTTAGTGAGTATGTGAATAGCCTTTCCAAAGAACTGCAAGAACGTTTATATGACGCACTTGTGGAACTGGAAGACATTAGAAACAGATATTGGTAAGAGGTGGAGAAAGCAGTTCGGAGTACCACGGCATCCATACAGAAAAAGCCGAAAGCCTAAGCTTCCGGTTTTCCACATTGCAAATATAGCCTAGAGTTACGTCAAGGGATACAGGATATGTTTCCGATAACGGAGAAATACATAGAGCGGGAATATACGATAGGCAGTAATTATCTCATGATTACCAGTGAGCATACTGTGAATGAAATTGAAATAGCAAAACAAAAACGCAGGAGGTCTAACCCTCCTGCGTCTCCATCTCATCGGTGGTAGAGCGGATATGTTCTACCGCCGTTTTTACTTGTTCTGCGTAATCCAGGTTGTTCTGGCTCATGGTGTGCACCTGCTCGGCATTGGCGGTGACTTCTTCAGTTACAGCGGACAGCTGGGAGATGTTTTCCATAATCTTATTATTGGATTCTGACAAGCCCAGAATGTGGTGATTTACTTCTTCTACCTGGGAAGCCAGTGCTTCCATATTTTTGTTCAGCTGTTCGAAAGTCTCGGAAGCAGCCAGGATCTTTTCGCCCTGCTGTTCGGTAGCTTCAATGGAGCCGCTGATCGTGTTGACTACCATGTTGGCATTGGCATTCAGCTCATTGGTGATCTTCGTAATCTCTTCGGTAAAGCTCTTGGTCTGTTCTGCCAACTGCCGGATTTGCTGGGCAACAACGGCGAAACCGCGTCCGGCCTCCCCGGCACGGGCACTTTCAATGGAAGCGTTCAATGCCAGAAGATTGGTCTGACCGGAGATTGCCATGATGCTTCCGGCGATCTCTTCCACTTCTTTCGTCTTTTCCTGTAACTTTTCCATGGCATCCGTGACGGAATGGTTGGTATCTTTGATCATAGCGGACTGTTGTTTTAAGTCTTCCATGGCAGCCATGTTTTTACGGATACTTTCGTTGGAATCCTCGGCAATCTGAACCATCTGTTCGGAAATGTGACCGGTCTGCTCGATAGCACGCTGAATCGTGCCGGTCATCTGGTTTTGTTCTTCAATACTGGTGGCGGTCATATTGGTAGCATCGGAGATTTCCTGCATGCTGTTGGCAACGGATTCCGTCGTCTGTACCAGCTGGTTCATAAGATCTGTGGTTTTGGTGGTTTCCTGATGTACGGTCTGGGATACGTCCAGAATATTATCCAGTACTTCTTTTACATGGTTATGTTCTTCCCGGGAAGAACCGATGGCGTCATTATTAAAAAGTATTGTGATCTTACCGGTCTCCAGAATAATAATTCCGATCAGGAATACCAGCAGGGTAGAGCAGACGGCATTCACATCCTGACCGTAGATTCCCTTCGCAGCCTGAACGATCATGACGATCAGGTAGAGCACGAATAATCCCACAGCGGTTTTCTTCAGAGATTTTTTCTCATAATAAGGAATCTGTAATATGAAAATGGCGATCAGCGCATAGTGAATGAAACTTGCATCTGTCTGTAAACCGACTAACAGATACTCAATGCCGATCTCGATGGTAGCGAAGACTTTTAATAGTCGTGTCGCCTTATTTCGAAGGTGTGTCACGACATTTACCACACAGAAAACAGCGATCAGAATGGTATTTGCGTATGTAACAATGGGTGCAATGTTGTGATTTGCCAGTTTTAACCACAGATAAAACAGGAACACGATCGCCAAAAGCGAAGTAGCGATAATATAGAACCGGTTCATTCTGATATTGCGTTCCGCGGTATCCGTATAACGATATTTATTATTTTCTTTTATATTCATATTCATAAGTTCCCTCCCTATTTTTATTGATGCTATTTTAAGTGTAACTGCTTTCGTCAATTTTTTCTACATTTTTATTCCATTTTTGAAAAAAATTTTGAAAAAAATCATGGAAATAAAAAATGCAAATTGATACTGATTTTCAATACCAAATGCGCTATAATACTTCTGTTACAACACAGAACATTAAAATGTTGAGATACGAAAGGATACAGAAGTGTTATGACACTGAAAGAATTGGAAATCGGTAAAAGCGCCGTGATCGAAACCGTCGGTGGTTCCGGAGAACTCAGACAGCATTTCCTGGATATGGGTATGATCCCGGGAGCGGAGGTGACGGTGGTAAAGCTGGCTCCGATGGGTGACCCCATGGAATTGCAGGTGCACGGCTATGAACTAACGTTGCGTTTGGCGGAAGCGGATCAGATCGAGATCGCACCTATATCGAAGAGAACAAGAGAACATAAAGGGCTGGACCGGGTGACGGATGCGGAGCACCCGGGATTAGGTGAGGATGGAAAATACCATTCGAAAAAAGATGAGAATCCTTTGCCGGAGGGAACGACATTAACGTTCGCCCTGGCGGGAAATCAGAACTGCGGCAAGACTACACTGTTCAATCAGCTCACCGGTTCGAATCAGCATGTGGGAAATTTCCCCGGAGTTACCGTAGACCGTAAGGACGGTTCCATCAAAGGGTATCCGGATACTTTGGTGACAGACCTGCCCGGTATTTATTCCATGTCCCCTTACAGCAGTGAAGAGATCGTATCCCGTAATTTTATCCTGTATGAGAAACCCAGAGCTATCATTAATATCGTGGATGCGACGAATATCGAGCGTAATCTGTATCTGACCATGCAGTTGTTGGAAATGAACATTCCCATGGTCGTAGCCCTGAACATGATGGATGAAGTCACCGGCAATCACGGTTCCATCGATGTGAATGCCATGGAGGCATTCCTGGGAGTACCCGTAATCCCCATTTCTGCTGCGAAAAACGAAGGTGTGGACGAACTGATCCGCCATGCAGTCCATGTCGCAAAATATCAGGAACGGCCGCTACGGCAGGATTTCTGTGATAAAAACGATCATGATGGTTCCGTACACCGCTGCATCCATGCGGTGGGGCATCTGATCGAGGATCATGCGGAAGCAGCAAAGCTGCCCCTGCGTTTCGCAGCCAACAAAGCCATTGAAGGAGATCATCTGATCCTGGAGAAGCTGCAGCTGGATGAAAATGAAAAAGAAATGCTGGAGCATATTGTCTGCCAGATGGAGACAGAGCGTGGTGTGGACCGGAGTGCGGCTATCGCGGACATGCGGTTTGATTTTATCGAGAGATTATGTGAACAGACGGTAGTAAAGCCGAAGGAAAGCAAAGAACGGATCCGCAGTGAGAAGATCGATCGGATCCTTACCGGAAAATATACGGCAATCCCTTGTTTTATTGTGATCATGATATTGGTGTTTTATTTGACATTTAATGTGATCGGAGCCTGGCTGCAAGGGCTTTTGGAACTGGGAATCGGCAGACTGACAGAACTTGCGGATGCAGCCATGACAGCGGCCCATGTCAACAGTGCAGTACAAAGTCTTGTGATCGACGGTATTTTTACCGGGGTGGGCAGCGTATTGAGTTTCCTGCCTATTGTGGTGACCTTGTTTTTCTTCCTTTCACTTATGGAAGACAGCGGTTATATCGCCCGTGTGGCATTCGTGATGGATAAGTTGCTTCGAAAGATCGGTCTGTCCGGACGAAGTATTGTGCCGATGCTGATTGGGTTCGGATGTACGGTACCGGCAGTCATGGCCACGAGAACACTGACCAGTGAGAGAGATCGTAAAATGACGATTTTGCTCACTCCGTTTATGAGCTGTTCTGCAAAATTACCGATTTATTCGTTCTTCGTGAGCGTATTTTTCCCGGGAAAGGGTGGACTGATCATGTCAGCCCTGTATCTGCTGGGGATCGTGATTGGTATTCTGGTTGCATTTTTATATCGTGGAACCTTGTTCAAAGGCGAGCCGGTGCCGTTCGTAATGGAACTGCCTAATTATCGTCTGCCCGGAGCGAAAAATGTAGGACAGTTGTTGTGGGAAAAGGCGAAAGATTTTTTACAGAAGGCATTTACTGTGATCTTCATTGCAACGATTGTAGTATGGTTTTTACAGAGTTTTGATCTGAAACTGAATCTGGTAGAGAATTCAGCCAACAGTATGCTGGCAATGCTATCAGGTCTGTTGGTTCCGGTGTTCCGGCCGCTGGGATTGGGAGACTGGCGGATCTGTACGTCTCTGATCAGCGGATTTATGGCAAAAGAAAGTGTGGTAGCAACCCTGGAAGTATTGTTCGGCGACAGCATTGCCACGGTACTTACCCCACTGGCAGCCGCTACATTACTGGTATTCAGTCTGCTGTATACGCCCTGCGTGGCAGCCATCGCTTCTGTCCGCAGAGAACTGGGTGGAAAATGGGCCATTGCCGTGGTACTCTGGCAGTGTCTTGTGGCATGGGTGGCAGCCTTTTTGGTACATGGAATCGGAATGCTTCTGGGATGAAAATTCCTCGATAAGCGAATATTGGGTAGAAGTTTGGGAGTGCGCAGCACGAAACAATTCGTAGGAATTAAAGGTGGGGCTTTTGCCCCCGGCATCCATATATAATAGAAAACCTGCAGGGGATTATTCCTCCTGCAGGTATTTTATTACACATTTCAGTTCCGGTGAGATCCATTTGTTCCTATGATATAAAAGCTGCCGCCAGATATCCGGCTGAATCTCCGTCATGGGGAGGCTGACGAGATTTCCTTTTGCCAGATCGTCCGCTACAACGAACTCCGGCAGATAGGAGATACCGAGACCCTGACACAGAAGATTGCGGATCAGCTGGGTATCGCCCACCTCCATGATGGGCATTGTCTCCTTACCGTTTTGGGAGAGCAGATCATCCAGAGCAGCCCGGTAACTCATGTTTTTCTCCGTCAGGATCAGCGGATATTCCAAAATCTGTTCCAGGGTGATCTGAGTCTGTCCGGCTAAGGGGTGACCGGCACCGGTGACAAAATGAATATCCACTGGAGCTTCGAAAGCGGTCACATAATTGTGATTAAAAATACGGCGGTCCAGCGTGTATACAATGTCCACTTGATTCTGCCCCAGCATCTGGAACATTTCGTCAGTACTGGTAGCAATGATCTTCAGGCGGATGCCCGGATATTTTTCATGAAAATCCTTAAAACGGCTGTGAAATTCCCAGCTGGCCAGGGACTCTGCAATGGCGATCCGCACCAGACCCTCCGGGGCGGTATTACCGCTGATGTGGGTGGCTTCCGCAGCAAGCCGCAGAATCTGCTGGGCCAGGGGTAACAGCTTCTCCCCTTCGTTGGTCAGGGTTACGGTATGACCGATGCGCTCGAACAGTGGGATCGACAACTCTTTTTCCAGCTGTTTGATCTGAAAAGACACGGTGGACTGGGTGTAGCCCAGGCGCTGTGCCGCCAGTGTAAAGCTCTTCAGTTCGTTCACCATAACAAAGGTTTCCAGATTTTTGACATCCATAAAATAATTGCACCTTCTCGATTGAATTATTCGATCAATATGATAAAAATAATTTGTTTTTCAAATATTTATGAAAATTATATAATGAAAAAATAAGGCTGTCAATGTGAAAAGATGGCGGAAATATGGGAAAACAGCAAAAATATATGTCGTATCCCATGTTTAGAATAAGTAGTTTTGGGAAGGATCATGGGTATGGAAAACAGAGAAAGACTGGGGAGTCGTTTGGGATTTATCATGCTGTCGGCGGGGTGTGCCATCGGCTGCGGAAATGTGTGGAAATTCCCGTGGATGTGCGGGCAGAACGGTGGCGGAAGCTTCATGCTGATCTACGTGATCTGCCTGATCGTGCTGGGCCTGCCCACCATGATCATGGAATTCTCCGTGGGGCGTGCGGCGCAGACGAGTCCACTTTATATGTATCGGAAATTATCCGGCGGCAGGGGCAAATGGAATCTGTGGGGCATCGTCTGTCTCATCGGAAACATTGCGCTGATCGCTTTCTATGCGGTGGTGTCCGGATGGATCCTCTATTATTTTGTAAAATTTCTGACAGGGCAGAATCAGGATTTCGGATTTGAAAAAATGATCACGACGCCCTCGGTGAATGTGACATATCTGTTGTTCACCTTACTGATCGCTTTTGTCATTTTAAGTTTCCATCTGCAGGGTGGGCTGGAGCGTATTACCAAATATATGATGTCAGCATTGATCGTACTGATGTTGGTGCTGGCGGTGCACAGCTTTACACTTCCGGGAGCAGGAGAGGGATTGAGCTTCTATCTGATCCCTCATTTTTCCAAAATCACCGGTTCTGTGGTGGTGGGCGCCATGAATCAGGCATTTTTCACCTTGTCCGTGGGAATGGGCGGTATGGCGATCTTCGGAAGTTATATCGGCAAGGACCGTTCTCTCATGGGGGAGTCTATTCATATTATTATCCTGGATACACTGGTGGCAGTGATTGCCGGTATCATTATATTTCCGGCATGCTTTACTTATGATGTGGAAGTGACGGCGGGTCCCAGCCTTCTGTTCGATACTATGGCGACAGTATTTAACAACATGGCAGGCGGCAGATGGTGGGGAACCTTATTTTTCCTGTTCATGGTGTTCGCAGCCATGTCCACAGTGCTGGGCGTGTGTGAAAATATTCTGGCCATGGTCCGGGAACTGACCGGATGGTCCAGACCGGTAGGATGTATCGTCTGCGGTGTGGGAACGTTTCTGTTGGCATTGACAACGGCGTTGGGCTTCAGCGTGATCCATTTTCAGCCCTTTGCGGCGGGAACGACCTGGCTGGACTTCTGGGATTTCCTGGTGTCCAACAATATCATGCCCATAGGTTCGATCCTGCTGGCAGTATTTTGCTGTTATAAGGTCGGCTGGGGCTGGGATAAATTCCTGGAGGAAGCCAACGAGGGAAAAGGATTGAAAGTGCAGCATTGGATGAAGCCGGTGTTCAAGTATTTTGTTCCGGCGGCAGTGCTGTTCATCTATGTGTACGGAATGGTAAATTTTGCATGGAAATAAAGTAAATAAAAATAGGCGGGCGGCGGAGTGAAAAGCTCCGCCGTTTTTCGTTGCATTGAAATGAAAAAATGGGTAGTATAAAGAATAGAAGAGCAGAGAAATCAGGAGGCACTTATGACAGAGCAGGAGATCCGGACCATATTACGCAGACAAAGAGAATATTTTGCTACGGGAGCTACGCTTTCCCGGGAATTTCGGGCAGAACAGCTGGGAAAATTAAAGGCCTCCCTGCAGTGCCATGAAGCAGAATTGAACGATGCACTGCAACAGGATCTTGGGAAAAGCCGGATGGAAAGCTACATGTGCGAGATCGGATTGACTCTGTCGGAACTGACCTGGATGCAGAAGCATCTGCGGGGACTGATGCGGGAAAAGAGAGTGCCGACACCGTTATCGCAGTTCGCGGCGAGGAGCTTCCGGTCTCCGTCACCCTATGGCACCGTGCTGATCATGAGCCCCTGGAATTACCCGGTGTTACTGACACTGGATCCGCTGATCGATGCTATTGCCGCAGGGAATACCGCAGTGGTAAAACCCAGTGCCTATGCTCCGGCGACGGCAGCTGTGCTGAAAAATATTCTGGAAGAATGTTTTCCGATAGAATACGTAGCTGTGATCACCGGCGGCAGAACGGAGAATCAGGCATTATTGCAGCAGCGGTTTGATATGATATTTTTCACCGGAGGCAAGATTGTGGGACGGGAGGTGCTTAGAAGCGCTGCGGAATATTTGACCCCGGTGACGTTGGAGCTGGGCGGGAAAAGTCCCTGTATCGTGGATGCTACGGCGAAGCTTCCGCTGGCGGCGAGGAGAATCGTATTCGGAAAATATCTAAACTGCGGGCAGACCTGTGTGGCACCGGATTATGTGTTGTGTGATGTCAGGATCCGCGACCGATTGGTGGAAACTATCCGGGCGGAGATCGCGAGGCAGTTTGGAGCAGATCCCCTGCAGAATCCGGATTACGGGAAAATCATTAACGAGAAGCATTTTCACAGACTGTTGGGATTGATGGATGCGGAAAAAATCGTCTGCGGCGGACAGTATGACGAGAAGACGTTGCGCATTGCGCCTACGGTGATGACGGATGTGGACTGGTCGGATGCCGTGATGGGAGAAGAAATCTTCGGACCGATCCTGCCGGTGCTGACGTATAATGCACATGATGCAGAGAAAGGTGTTGCACAAAATGATTTTTGCAGGGATGCTCCCGGGACGCATGCAGCCGCGGGAGATTTTGTGGATTGGGCGATCCGCTGTGTAGAGGAACACCCCCATCCGCTGGCACTGTATTTCTTCAGTGAAGATAAAAAAGCCCAGAGACGGATCTTGGATCACTGCCATTTTGGCGGCGGCTGCATCAACGACACCATCATTCATCTCGCCACCAGCGTCATGCCCTTCGGCGGCGTAGGTGAGAGCGGCATGGGTGGCTACCATGGACTCGCCGGATTCGAGACTTTCAGCCATTATAGAAGTATTGTGGATAAAAAGACATGGATGGATCTGCCGATACGGTACCAGAGGTATGATGAGATGAAAGAGAAGATGTTACGGAGATTTTTGAAGTAACGTCATCCTAAAATAGAAGTTATGTCCTGAAAAGTGTAAGATAACATTGGATTACGTCCTGAAAAGTGTAGCGTATAGTTCATATTACGTCCTGAAAAAATGTAATAGCAGGATATTAGCGTGAAATAATATAGAAATCGAGAAGGAAAGAAGGTAATCACATGAACTTTAACAAACAAAAATGCATTACGGCAGTGATTTTGCTGTTGGTCGCTATTCTATCCATAACCGTTATCGGAAAATACGCCTCTGCCCCGGAGAATCATCAGAAGACCATCGCTTCTCTGGATGAGAAAAAACAGACTGTCATGGAACTGACGGCGGCATCCACGGTGACTTCGGCGCTGATCACCCTGCTTCCGGGCGACACGGCAACACCCATCGCGGAGAAAATGGCAGATGTCAGCGGATACCTGCTGGTGGTCCTTTGCGCTATCTATCTGGAAAAATATCTTGTGACGATTACCGGCTATGTGGCATTTACCTACCTGATTCCGATTGCCTGCGGTTTGTGGATATTCAATCTGATTTTTGCAAATGCCACCGTGCGAAAACTGGCGACAAAGCTTGCGGTGTTCGGCTTGGCGATCTCCTTCGTGGTTCCTGCCAGTGTGAAGATCTCCGACCTCATCGGTGACACCTATCAGGCCCAGATCGAAGCAACCATTGAAGATGCCAAGAACACACAGAGCATATTGGAAAACAGTGGCGTGGTGGATGACACTAATGCGACGGAAACAACCGGAATCGGAACAACAGAAGCTTCTGGAACTGTTACAGGAAATGTGCAGGAGAAGGACAACAATAACTCCGGCTCTGTCTCAAACATTTTCGACTGGGCGAAAGATGCCATTTCCGGCGCTAAAGATTCAGTGGCAAATGTCGTGGAAAATGTGACAATTTCTACCGAAGAACTGGTACAGAAGGTGGAGAATTCCCTGAATCACTTTATTGAGGCGGTTGCCGTGATGATCATCACTTCCTGTGTGATCCCGATGCTGGTACTGTTGCTGTTCTTTTGGATGGTGAAGATCGTGCTGGATGTGGATCTGAGTGGCGTGAAGATCAAAGGGATGCTGCCGGAGCGGAAGGAATAGGATTACAGGAGAGAGGGAAAATAATTTGACCATATATAAAAGAAGCTTTGTTGTAACTTTAGTAATATCTGTTATATCATTTTTAATTGCAGCTATATTAAATTACGTAATGCAAGAACAGTTCTGGTGCAATGTTTTACTGGGAATATTTGGAGGAGCCGTACTTACTTCAATTACATCTATAATGGGGTATTTTGTGGGACGAAGGCACGCATTAGAAGAATTTTATTTAGAGACGATAAAACTTTTGAAGCGTTACAATAAATACCAAACAGATTTAACACCTGATCAAAAAATAAATTTTTTCTTGGAATTATCTAATTATGATATGGAATATTGGGGTACAACGTATGCAAGAATAGATTTGTTTAATAAAAAGTCAAGGAAGTATATATATGAAAAAATATATAGACCATTAACATATGCACATAAAAAAGCGTGTTCTCATACATGGCATTTTGAAATGCATGTCAATGGTACAGGGGTAAATAATGCAGTAATGGAAGATTTTATAAGTGAGATAGAACCTGCAATAATCAGGGAAGAAGAGTATGTGGTAGGAAACGGTGATAATGAATACGTTACTAAAAATGTACATAATCATATAGTAAAAATGATTGATGCTGAACTTAACGGAAAATATTATGAGATTATGTATGGAAAGAAAAAAGCAGAAGAGAATAGGAAAGAAGCAAAGAACTAATATTAAGAAAGAGGATGCTACTATTTTGGGAATGGTGTAATTAAATACCCATAATACCTGCTGAAATATGATATACTTATAACTGATTTAAAAGGACGCCCTTAAGTATGATAGGGGATATATATATACAGACCACGGAGGAAACTAGAATGATCGATACTAAAAAAGAACAAGAACGTGATGAACTGCATCGCGCAATATGGGCAATAGCAGATGAACTCCGTGGAGCAGTGGATGGCTGGGATTTTAAAAATTATGTTCTTGGCACAATGTTTTATCGTTATATTTCTGAGAATTTATGTAACTACATAAACAGTGGTGAGATTGAGGCGGGCAACGTCGGTTTTGACTTTGCAAAAATGTCGGATGAGGATGCAGAAGAAGCAAGAGAAGGATTGGTAGAGGAAAAAGGATTTTTTATCCTTCCGAGTGAACTTTTCTGTAATGTCCGTGCCAATGCTGCGAATGATGAAAACTTAAATGAAACACTGGAGCGTGTGTTCCGTCACATTGAGGAATCAGCGAAAGGCAGTGAGGCAGAGAGCGACTTTGCCGGACTGTTCGATGACTATGATGTAAACAGCAATAAACTGGGTTCTACAGTTGCAAAGCGTAATGAAAAACTTGTAAAACTGCTGAATGGCGTAGGCGAAATGAATCTGGGAGATGTAAAAAACCATTCCATTGACGCCTTTGGTGATGCGTATGAGTACCTTATGACCATGTATGCATCGAATGCCGGAAAATCTGGTGGAGAGTTCTTTACTCCGGCAGATGTGTCTGAACTGCTCACACGTCTTGGAACTGTAGGAAAAACGGAAATAAACAAAGTATATGACCCAGCTTGTGGTTCGGGTTCATTGCTTTTGAAAGCTGAGAAAATTCTTGGCAAGGATGCTATTCGTAACGGTTTTTATGGACAAGAGATCAATATCACAACCTACAACCTGTGTCGTATCAATATGTTCCTGCATGATGTGGGATTTGATAAATTTGATATAGCTTGTGAAGATACATTGCTTAGTCCACAGCACTGGGATGATGAGCCATTTGAGTTGATCGTGTCTAATCCACCGTATTCTATCAAGTGGGCGGGAGACGAAAATCCACTGCTCATCAATGATCCTCGTTTTGCTCCGGCTGGAGTTCTGGCACCTAAGAGCAAAGCGGATATGGCGTTTATTATGCACAGTCTGTCATGGCTTGCATCCAATGGAACTGCTGCCATCGTATGTTTTCCGGGAATTATGTATCGTGGCGGTGCAGAGCAGAAAATCCGTAAATATCTGTTGGATAATAACTATATTGATTGTATTATTCAGTTACCAAGCAACCTGTTTTTTGGTACTTCGATTGCGACCTGTATTATGGTAATGAAAAAGAATAAGAAGGAAGATAAATAATCTCTTCTAATTATTAAACATAAAACGCCGGCAAACACGCTGCCGGCTTGGCGGAATTCTAACGCTAGAAAGGACGGTGTCAGAAATTCGACAAAAAGAAACTGAAATTCCTGATATTCAGGAAACCCGTCGGAAGAAATCTCCCGCCGGCAAAAAAAGAAAAAAACGAGCAAAACAAAGCAGAAAAAAAGTTGTAAAACCAGTGACAGATAAGAAAAAAAAGAAACTTGGCCCGCTGGCGAAGCTTCTTATTAAAATAACTGTTCTGACGATAATCGTGGTTATTGTCCTGACATGGATTCTTGGTCTGCACCGGATGACAGGAAATAATATGTTTCCGTTTGTGAAAGACGGTGATTTGTGTATTGCCTATAAACTGGATGATTACACGACCGGAGACGTCGTGCTGTATCGTAATGATGAAGGCAAGATGAAACTTGGAAGGATTGTTGCAGTTGGCGGACAATCAGTTGACTTTCCGAAAGATGGCGGTTACACCGTTGACGGGTATCAGCCTTCAGAGGAAATAACATATCAGACTTTCGGCGCTGACGGGGTTAAATATCCGATAGATGTCGGTGAGGACGAAGCTTTTATTATGAACGATTTTCGTTCTGATACAGATGACAGCCGCCAGTTTGGATGTGTCAAGAAATCAGATATTGACGGTAAACTTTTGTTCTTAATCAGGAGGAGAGGGTTTTGAAAGATTTTGGAAAAAAGATAATCAGGCTGATTGATGGCCTGATTGATAAATCAATCCTCCTGATATGTATTGTTTTGTTTCTGCTTGGCTCATATGGATTATATGACAGCTATATGGTATATCAACAGGCGACAGATAACAGTATCTTGAAATATAAGCCTGGATATGAAACCGATGATGAGACAGATAAAAAAATCACCGGAAATATGGTGGCATGGTTGACAATTGATGATACAAATATAGATTACCCGGTTATGCAGGGTGAAGACAATAATGAGTATCTGAACAAAGACCCGTTTGGCAATTATGCTCTGTCTGGAAGTATCTTCCTTGACCGCAGAAATAACCCTGAATTCAAAGATTACTATTCTTTAATTTATGGACACCATATGGAACACGGCATGATGTTTGGGGCAATTGATGAGTATTTAAATGAAGATTACTTTAATTCA
>OHQQ01000876.1_pt1 | contig 16401 bp, 11 predicted proteins | sample 1578211 | NCBI WGS metagenome assembly OHQQ01 (sample SAMEA3879539, study PRJEB24766) | human gut metagenome | biome: human-associated habitat; feature: feces | place: USA | collected 1985/1987
TTCTTTCCGTTCAGTTCCGGACGTGTCACCACAATGCGCTGTGAAATCAGCTGGCTGTCGATGGCATTCCAGTCGATATCCGGTTTATTCCAATCGACGTTTTCCTGTTCTCCGAACAATACCTTGATGTTATCTACATCTGCTTTGACGGAGATGATGAGCAAATGGTCTCCTTCTTCCAGTGTCGTATCTGATGTCGGGATACTTACTTTTCCGTTTCGCCAGACACGTGAGATGACGAAATGCTTTTCCGTCAGCTTCATGATATCTTTGATACTCTTATGATAAATTGCCGGGTTACATACTTGGAATTCAGCTACGAATGTCTGTGTCTGTCCCATTTCGGCGTTATTCTCTTTCTTTTTATTTTGGAATAAGGCTTTTAGAACGATAATGGCCAGGATAACTCCGATAACTCCCATCGGGTAAGCTACCGCACAGGCCAATGCCATATCCGTGATACTCTTTTCATCTGTAGAATTGATTTGCAGCATGGCTTCTTGAGCAGCACCGAGAGAAGGGGTATTGTTGGCTGCTCCGCATAGTAATCCCATCATGTCAGAAACAGAGATGCCTGTCAGATAATGCAGAAGAATCGTCATGATCAATCCGATAAAGATGACAGCCAAACCTGCTGAATTGAGTAAGACTCCTCCTTTCTTCAGGGAAGAGAAGAAACCGGGACCTACCTGAAGTCCCAACGTATATACGAATACAATCAATCCGAAGTTTTGGGCAAATGTCAACATATCGCTATTGACAACCACTCCAAAATGACTGACCAGGATTCCGGTAAAAAAGACAAAAGTGATGCCTAGAGAGACACCTTTATATTTTAGTTTTCCTAAATAAACACCAATGGCACAAACAATGCAGATAACAGCCACCGTCTGTATCATGGTAGGCTGGAGAAATGTTTCTTGTATCCAATTCATATTGAAATGAGCTTTAGGGCTGCAAACTTACATAAACCGAACGGAATATGCGATAAAATCCGTCCTAAAAAACATTTTGGTAGTGAATTTACTTGGTTCTCTCCCAATCTAAGAGCTGTTGTTTACGTTTTGCATTCCATCGATACCCACTCAGACTACCGTCTTTATGCAGAATCCGGTGGCAAGGAATAATCCAGCTGACAGGATTTTTACCGATAGCGGAGGCAACAGCCCGTACTGCTTTCGGACGTCCGACTGTTTGTGCGATTTGTGTGTAAGAAGATGTTTCTCCTTTATGAACTTGTAGCAGCGCTTTCCAAACTTGTCTTTGTAAATCGGTCCCGCTTAAGCAAACAGCAAGAATAGGAATCTCTGAATTAGTTTCTTGCAGAAGAGACAACAATGTTTGGGTCTGTTGCTGTGTTTCTGGTGACAGCGTAGCTCCAGGCCAGCTATTCTTCAATTCTTTCAATTGTTCTTCGAGGTTATCATCCACAAACGAGAGGTAACAAATCCCATCGGGTACGTAGGCTACCAAAATTGTTCCAAACAACGAAGTCGCACATCCATAAGTAATTGTCAAACCATGACAGTAGGCTGATAATTCATCCGGGCGGATTTCTTTTATTTGAATAGAAACGGAATCTTTCATATAGCTTTCAGGTTAAAAATAAACGCAGGTTCAAACCTGTTACTGAATGAACCTGCGTTTCTGTCATGAAGAAGATATTTTTATTTAATATAAGCTTCCATGAACTTAGCCTTCGGAGAAGGAGAGATAGTTACGGATTTAGCACTTGCCGGAATCAATACCGTCTGACCCTGATGTACGTGGATTTCATATCCGTTATCGTCTGTGATCAGAGCATTACCTTCCATACAAATATATACGACGAATGAATCCAATTCAGCGAAATTACGCGTCATGGTTGCATCCAAATCAATCAGATTTGTTGTGAAGTACTGGCAATCGGCCAAGTTTACTGTAGCATTAGAATGTGCTTTGTAATGTGTCCGATAGTCAGGATACAAGGTATAATCGATAGCATCTTTTGCCAATTCTGTATGTAATTCGCGTGTATTGCCGTTCTTATCCTTACGATTGTAATCATAGATACGGTATGTAATGTTACTTGTCTGCTGGATTTCTGCAATAAAGCAACCTGCACCGATCGCATGAACTCGTCCTGCCGGCAAGAAGAATACATCACCTTCCTGTACATCGTAACGTTTCAGCACGTCCATAATGGTATTGTCTTGTACTCGTTTTACATATTCATCGGCATCAATCTGCTGAGAGAAACCAGAATACAAGAAGGCATTGTTGTTAGCCTTGATGACATACCACATTTCTGTTTTTCCAAATGAGTTATGGCGTGCTTTAGCCAGTTCGTCATTGGGATGTACCTGAATGGAAAGATTATCGCGTGCATCAATGAACTTGATCAATAACGGGAAGCGTGTACCGAAACGTTCCATAACGTGTTCGCCCAATAATTCTTTACCGTATGACTTGATCAATTCGTCGAGAGACTTATCGGCTAATTCTCCTTCGGCAACGATTGAATAATCACCATCCACGTGAGATAATTCCCAACTTTCTCCGATTCCTTCCTGTACAGGAGAAATACCCTTGAACGGGCAGATGTCTGAACCACCCCAAATCACTTTCTTCAGGATGGGTTTAAATGTTAATGGATACAACATATTTATCAATTATTTCTGTTTTTTACTGGTTGTCTTTTTTGTTGTTGTTTTTGTTGCTGTCTTTGTCTTCGAAGCTTTCTTTGTCACCTTTGTTTCTTCCTTGACTGCTTTTTCTTCCTTGGCAGGTTTTACCTTACGCAAAACCATGGCAGAACGTGCCGGGATATACAGTTTTAACCATTCTTTCTTTTCCTTCTTGTAAAGCGGATCGAATAGGGTGAAGTGGTGAACAGAATCGTCATTCAGACCGAAGCCTCCGAATTTTGGATCGTCTGTATTCAATACGACTTCATATTCCCCTTTAGGTGTCAGGAATCCATAGTCGGTAAACGACTTGTTCGGACTAAAGTTAAAGACAAATACTAAATCTTTACGCATATAAGCCAATATCTGGTCGCCATCGTTATCCCATACTTTTTGTATCGGGGTGTCTTGGAAATTCTTGACACTACGAATCAATTCTACCATTTCCCGGTCAAAATCTCCCAGATAATGATATTTCAGATCCATATTGTCAACCAAATCCCACTGGCGACGGGCATACTTATACGACCAACCATTTCCTTCGCGCGGGAAATCAATCCATTCCGGATGTCCGAATTCATTTCCCATAAAGTTCAGGTAACCTCCGTTAATGGTTGAAGCCGTTACCAGACGAATCATTTTATGCAAAGCGATACCTCGCTCAACCATAAAGTTATGATCGTCTTTTTGCATGTGCCAATACATATCCGCATCAATCAGACGGAAAATGATTGTCTTATCGCCCACCAATGCCTGGTCGTGACTTTCGGCATAACTGATCGTCTTTTCGTCGGCACGGCGATTGGTTGTTTCCCACCAGATAGCCGATGGATGCCAGTCCTCGTCTTTCTTTTCTTTGATTGTCTTGATCCAGAAGTCTGGAATATTCATAGCCATACGGTAGTCGAAACCGTATCCGCCGTCTTCGATCTTAGCAGCCAATCCCGGCATACCACTTACTTCTTCAGCGATGGTGATTGCATTTTTGTTGACTTCATGGATCAATTTGTTGGCCAACGTCAAGTATGCAATCGCATCTCCATCCTGATGTCCGTTGTAATAATCACCGTAGTTGCAGAAAGCTTCTCCTAAGCCATGGCTGTAATATAACATGGAAGTGACACCATCAAAACGGAAACCGTCAAATTTATATTCTTCCATCCAGAACTTGCAGTTTGACAACAAGAAATGGAGTACTTCGTTTTTGCCATAGTCAAAGCACAGAGAATCCCATGCCGGATGCTCACGTCGTCCGTCGCCATGGAAATACAGATTATATGAACCATCGAAACGTCCTAAGCCTTCCACTTCATTCTTTACGGCGTGGCTGTGAACGATATCCATGATTACGGCGATACCTTGTTCGTGAGCTTCATCAATTAATTGTTTCAATTCGTCGGGTGTGCCGAAACGGGATGAAGCAGCAAAGAAGCTACTTACATGGTATCCGAATGAACCATAATAAGGATGTTCTTGGATAGCCATGATCTGAATTGCATTGTATCCGTCTTTTACCACACGTGGTAAAACGTTTTTACGGAATTCATTATACGAACCCACCTTTTCTTCGTTAGTACCCATACCGATATGGCATTCGTAGATCGCCATAGGCTCTTTATTCATATCCTTTTTGTCCCGGGCTTCCATCCACTTGGAATCTCTCCAGTCAAAGCCTGTAATATCGGTAACGATAGATGCAGTGCCCGGCCGGTATTCCGCATAATTGGCAAAAGGATCGGCTTTGTAGAGCTTTCTGCCATCCCTTGCATAGATCAGGAACTTATACATCGTTCCCTCTTCCACGCCGGGAATGAACAGCCCCCAGATACCGCCTTCTCCCAGCTTCTGCATGGGATGGGATTCCTCATTCCATTCATTGAATGTGCCAATGACATTCACCTGTGCTGCATTTGGTGCCCATACTCCGAAATAGACTCCCTGCACGCCGTCTTCCACCGACAGATGTGCACCCAGTTTTTTGTAAATATCATAATGGGTCCCCTGGGCAAAAAGATACTGATCTGCTTCGGAAATAAATACCTTCTCCTTCGTCATGGCCGCGCCTCCCGCTATAAAATTTAACTGTTCAGAATAAGTTATACAAAATCTTTCTCGGTGAGGATGATCATATCCTCATCGTCATATCTCTTGGCGAACAGTACATCGAAGAAATGCTTCAATGTCTTTTTATTTGCATGAGCGATCGCTTCATCCACGATCTGCTTTACATCCACTACCGTAACCACATGATCTATCGTCTGCATATCTTCGATTCTGGTATGTAACGCCAGCTCTCCGAGTTCGTCAATAGAGTATTCCATCTCCCGTGCATACTGTTTGCCGAATGCCACCAGCGTGTTATTGCTGAGGGCTTCCACATCCATTCGTGCGGTAAAGCACTCTCTCAATTTTTCATGTTTCTCGAGGAATTTATCAATATCCCTCTTCGTATCTTCCAGAATAATTACGATTCCCTGACTCTCCTGCTGCAATGCCTTGTGAAGTACATTTGCCGTAGCATCGTTCATTTCGGATGCCTTGCAAATGATCAGCGCGCCGTTTTTCAGCTTGGATAAGGTATCTGCAGTATCCTTTTTATTCAATGCATGTCCAGAGATCTTTGCCACTTTTCCGGAGAAATTGCTGTCGGTTGCCTGAATTTCGCGAACCATGTTCTTCGCCAGAGATAAGGTATCCATACCCTCTTCTCCAGTGATGATCACGTTGCCGGTGTAGGCTGCCAGACTGATATTATCAATGGCCTTGACTAACTGCTCTCTGGCAGATCTGCTCTGGATAAAGGGTGCGTACAGCTCTCTCTCTTCTCTGGTAAGCGCACGAACCTTTGCTTTGTCTCGCTCTACTGCGGGGCGCTCCGGCTGTTCCGGTGCTTCCCCGGCTTCCGGCGTTTCCTCAGCCGTCAGTTCTATCTCTTCGCTGGCTGTTTCCTCATCTACCGATTCTACTGCTTCCGCCGTGGGCTCCTCTACAGGCTCGTCATCCATTGCTTCTTCCGGTTCTGCCTGTTCCTCGTCTATGATTTCTTCCTGCTCATAGATTTCTGCTTCCGGTTCCGCAGGTTCCTCAAATTCTTCTGCTTCCGGCTCATATGCAGGTTCTTCCGCGAGTTCTTCTACAGTATCCTCTTCCGGAAGCTCTTCTACAGGCTCTTGTTCCGCTTCCTCTGCAGGAGCAGCCTCCGTCAGTTCTTCCACGGGTTCCTCTGTGGCAGGCTCTTCCGTGATCTCTTCCAGCTCTTCTACCTCATCGGTATCTGTTGTATCTTCTGCCACGGTATCTGCCGTGTCCGCAGCTTTTTCTTTTTCCAGTTTTTCCAGCAATCCGTCTCTTACCGCCTGCTCAAACTCCGTGAACATGGCTCCGGTCTGCTGTAATACATGTTGGCGAACCTCTTCTTCTCTCTTCTCCAGATTCTCCTTCTTCTTGCGTTCCCACTCTGCCAGAATATCCTCGATATTCATCTGGCCGGTGATCTGTTTCTCAATGCTCTCTGCCTCCGGCATTACCAGGCTGATCTGACCGTCGGATTCCTGTGCCAGCACATCGGCCAGTTCCTTGGGTGGCTCTACGGGAGCTTCCGGTACTTTCTGTGTTTCCGGTTCCTTCACGATTTCCTGTACTTCCGGTGTCTTCTGTACTTCAGATAGCTCCGGTACTACATCGGTTCTTCTTGCAACAACAGGCTCTTCCGGCAGAATCTCTTCCGTCTCTACCTGGGGCACCTGTGACAGATCGCCGATTTCTCCGGTCTCCCCAAAGAATACTTCCGAGCTCTCCATCTGCTCCGTCTCCGGCTCCAGATCGTCTTCACTGACATCTGCGATCTCTGGATAATCCAGAGACTCCGTATCGGAATCCCCGGGATCGATCATGGGTGCCACGATAGAACGGGTAATGGAATCCGAAGTCTCCTTCGCATGGTCCTCACTCAGTACCTCCCGCAGGCCTGCTGCCAGTTCTGCCTGTAGATTGATCGTATTATATTGTCCCACATCCATGGTCTTCACATGAATGTCGAAATCATCTTCCGCCGGCTGCGCGGGTGCCTGCTGGGGCTGTACCGGCTGCACCGGTTCATAGACTCTGGTGTCATCAATCACCTGATCATAAGCCCCCTCCTGTGCATAGCCCTGATTCGGGTCATAACTTCCATCCTGTGCATAGCCCTGGTTCGGGTCATAACTTCCGCCCTGTGCATAGCCCTGATTCGGGTCGTAACTTCCGTCTTGCACATAGCCCTGATTCGGATCATAAGTTTCGTTCTGTCCATAACCGGGATCCTGCGCATAATTCTGAGAATACTGCTGCGTACCGGGCGCGTCAAAACGATGATCATATTTTTCCTGCTGTTCCGGTGTTAGCGGCTGATGGAGCATTTTCAGCTCCATTGCCTTGATAACGTATTTGCCCTCGCCAAACCAAAGGATCAGCTCATCACATTCCTCTACACATCTGGCAGCAAGTCCTACTCTATGATATAGATAAGCCAACTCATATGCCCATTTTTCTCTGTAATCTCTCTTTTTCAGTTCTTCCAGAACAGCAATGCGCTCTTCCAGACTGACATCCTGCGCCTCATATAATTTGTACTGCAAAATATATCTGCCGGGATCCTTGGGCGCTACCTGCACAAACTCTTTGTAATACTCGATAGCCTGTACATACTCTTCCATTTTAATGGAAAGTTCGCACAGAGAATAGCAGATCGTCCTTCCTCCCGGACGGCGTTCATATGCCAGAAGCAGCATATCTCTGGCATCCTCGTATCTTCGATTGATCTTGTAAAGGTCACTGATAGTGCACAGCATCATAACACTTTTGACTCTGCGCCAGTCAATGGTATCCGCAATCTCCGCAGCCTGCGCATACTCCCCACGGCTGATCAAGTCTTTGATTTCTTCCGCTCTTAATTTATATTCACTCTTATCCAAGGTATTTCGCTCCCTTAACCTTTTCTTATCCTAAGCTTCTCATTTCCCCGGGTACACTACCCCACTTTTTTCTTATTCAGTGTACCATAGTACCCATTGATATGTCAAAATCAAACTGGGCAAAATGTATGGAAATCTCCCCTTCGGAATACTACCCGCGAAAGTGGGATGACTTCTTGGGTTTTTGACGTTTTTTCGCCTGTCGGATTGCTTCTTTGCGTCTGTTGCGAAGGTCCTGATCCACCGAACGATACCGGGATCTGGAACGATTTCTTCTGCGGTTAAATCTCCAGGTCAGGCGGGTACTGCGGTGGGCAAAATGATAATTCTTGAAAAACGTACGTAATAACAGTGCAAGGAAGATCAATACCGCAATTCCCACGATACAGAAAAATACTTTTACCACATTAATGAAAATAACCGCAGGACCGCCGGAAGTGCTGTTTTCCTCCTCCGGGGATGTCTCCTGTGCAGCCGTTGGAATTCCACCATTGTTTCCGGTGTTATCTCCTGCTGTTTCGGTTGTCTCTGTATTGTCTGCCTCTGTGGTCGTTGTGCCTGACTGCGTTTCATCGGTTGCACCGCTTTCCTCTGCAGACTCCGTGGTCTCTGCCGTATTTTCCCGGAAGACACTACTGCCCTTTTCCGCTGCCGTAAAGTCCAGGGATGCCGTTCCCAGTACCACATCATTGTAAGTATAAGTGATCACAGCCACCTGTCCTGGTTCTGTATTATCATAGGAAATACTGGACACCGCATCCTGAAAGGTGATGGTGTTCGGCAAAGTGATGCTGTCCGTCTGGTTCAGTTCCAGAATCGGTTTGGAGTTGCCGAAAATATCATTCCCACTGTAAAAAGATCCTGCATTCTCGATATTATACTTGGTCTCTGTCTGAGAAATGTTCACTCTCTGAAAATTGCTGAAACCATAATCAAACAGAGTGATTGTATCTTCATAGTAATTCGGATTTTCGTCTTTCATGACCACACAGATCAGCTTCATGCCGTCTTTTTCCGCACAGGACACCAGTGTACTGCGGGCAACATCGGTGTAACCGGTCTTACAGCCTACCAGATACGGATATGCATATTTACCGCCGGGGATCAGTTCCATCTTGTTGACTTCCATAATATCATCCGGCTGGCGTTCCGACGGCAAAATGTGCAGCATATGTGTCATTGTCATTTTACACAGCGCTTCGTTGGCAAAAAAAGCTCTTCCGATCATCGCCAGGTCATAGGCACTGGTGTAATGATCCTCATTGGGAAGTCCGTTGGGATTGACGAAATTGGAATCAACACACCCCAGTTCCTTGGCTCTTTCATTCATGATCGGTGCAAAGTCCTGCCAGGTCGTTCCGGAAATATGCTCTGCTACCGCGAAAGAAACTTCATTGGCGGAGCGGATCAGAATGGCATTCAGACATTCCTCCATGGTCAGCTGCTCGCCGGGGTCAATAGCGATATGGTTGCTTCCGGGATCAATATCGTGTACCGCATCATAGGAGAAATCCACGATCTCATCCATGCTGCAGCGCTCGGATGCGATCAATGTTGTCAGAATTTTGGTGGTACTGGCAGGGTATTCCTGCTGATGGATATTTTTGGCATAAAGGATCGCTCCGGTATCCGCATCCATCAAAATGGCGGATTCTGCGCTGACTACCGGTCCCGTAGGCCAGTTTGCCACTTCATTGGACTGAATGGCCAGTGCCTGATTGCGGGCGATCTTCTCTTCTTTGATCGTTGCAGCAGAGACACTAAGCCCCTGAGATGCAAAAAGGCAGAGAGCGCTGATTCCCATCACTGCCCTGGTTAAAAAACTTCTATATGAAAAATGCCTGAAAAACTGCATGTATAAATCCTTCCTGATATCTTCAAAATAAAATGGTGTATGATAATGCGCATTCTTTATCATACACCATTTTACCTAAAAACCAAAGTCTTATCTCTATTTTTTAATTCTTTTTAAGACCTTCTGCGAACGCTGTCATTCTCTATACGGAATACCGTAAATGTTCCTGTCCGTCGAAGTCTTTCCACACAAAATTTTTGCCTTCCCAGATCATGTATCCGTGCCAGCTTTCTTCCTTTGGAATCGACACGGACCCCGGATTCATGCAGATATACTGCTCTGTCTCATGAACAACGCATTTCGGCACATGAGTATGACCGTGCAGTAAAATATCTCCGGAATGCAATGGCGGCAGTTTCTGCTCATTATAGATATGTCCATGGGTGGCATAGATTGCCTGCGTCCCTTCCGCAAGTACACAATAATCACTCAGCACCGGAAATTCCAGCACCATCTGATCCACCTCCGTATCGCAATTACCGCGTACACAGTAGATATCATTTTTCCGCTCGTTCAATAAAGCGATCACTTCCTTGGGCGCATAATCTCTGGGCAGATCATTTCTGGGGCCGTGGTATAAAATATCCCCCAGTAAAAGCAGCCTGTCGGCCCCTTCCTCCGTATATGCTTCCAACAGTTTTCGACAGTAATATGCCGATCCGTGAATATCCGATGCAATCATCCATTTCATAAATTTTCTCCTCCTACTGCCAGTATAATCCCCCGGCCTGTGACTTGACAAGCTTTCTCAGATAAAGTACATTGACAATACAGATTACTATAAGAAAGGCTGAGATTACCATGAGGTTACGAAATATTACCGGTTCCCGGGAAGTTATTGCGGAAAGTCCCTATGTCGTACCGGAAGATACCCTGGAAGCATGCCCCGGAACCTGGCATGAGATTTTCGGAAACGATCATCCGATCCATATTGAGATCGGTATGGGAAAAGGACGTTTCCTACATACCCTTGCAAAGCAGAATCCGCAGATTAATTATGTGGGAATTGAAAAATATTCCAGCGTATTGCTCCGCGCGATCCAGAAAATGGAAGAGGACGAGCTTCCCAACCTGAAATTCATCCGTATGGATGCAGAAGACATCGATAAGGTATTCGGAAAAGGTGAAGTGGACCGCATTTATCTGAATTTCTCCGATCCCTGGCCCAAGGACCGTCATGCGAAGAGAAGACTTCCTTCGAGACAGTTTCTGGCCCGCTATGATGTGATCCTGAAAAAAGAGGGTACGCTGGAATTCAAGACGGACAACCGCCCGTTGTTTGATTTTGCAGTAGAGGAACTGGAGCCCGCCGGATGGAAAGCGCAGGTGATCACCTACGATCTGCATAACGATGCCGCGCTGATGGAGGGGAACGTCATGACCGAATACGAGGAAAAGTTTTCCTCCGTTGGCAATCCCATCTGCAAATATATTATTTACAGATAAGGCCCCGAATATAGAATCTTATTTTTGAGATACTATCAACAACAGATAACAGAAAGGAAGGATACTTATGGAATATACGTTTACCGTTGCTAATTTTGAGGAAGAAGTTCTGAACTCCCCTCTGCCCGTTCTGGTAGATTTCTACGCAGACTGGTGCAATCCCTGCAAGATGATGGCTCCTACCGTGGCAAAGCTGGCAGAAGCTTACGAGGGAAAAGTAAAGGTCGGCAAGATCAATGTGGATGAGAACATGACCATCGCCCAGAAGTACCGCGTGGCAAGCATTCCGAATTTTGTGATCTTCAGAGACGGACAACCCGTGGCCAACTTCGTCGGTGCCATGTCCGAAGCAGACTTCCGTGAGAAGCTGGAGCAGGTGATTCTGTAAAAATCAGTTTTTTAAACCCAGGTACGGTGAGCGGATGCCTCTGCCGTATCCGGGTTTTTGATTTTTTACAGATATTTTCCCGTAATGCTGTCGGCATCTGCCTTGATCTGCTCCGGAGTTCCCACGGCAACGACTCTGCCGCCATCTTCTCCGCCGCCGGGTCCCATATCAATGATGTAATCGGCATTGCGGATCACATCCAGATCATGTTCAATGACAAGTACCGTTGCCCCATTGTCTACCAGCGTCTGAAATACCTGCAACAGGGTCTGTACATCTAACGGATGCAGTCCGATCGTCGGTTCGTCGAATACAAATACGGAATCTGATTGTCCTCTGCCCAGTTCACTGGCCAGCTTCAGCCGCTGGGCCTCTCCACCGGAGAGGCTTGGTGTCTCTTCGCCTAATGTTAAATATCCCAGTCCCAGATTTTTCAGGACTTCCAGCCGCTGATGCACGACTTTCCAATCCTCTGTCGCCTGCAATGCCGTCGTTACATCCATCTCCATCATCTGGGGCAGGGAATAACGCATCCCCTGTTTGTTCTCATAACAAATCTCCCAGGCTTCTCTGGCATAACGGGAACCGCCACACTCCGGGCAGGGCACATCCACATCCGGCAGAAACTGCACGTCCAGACTGATCTGTCCGGTACCGTCGCAGACCGGGCATCTTAATTTTCCGGTATTGTAGGAAAAATCTCCCGCCTTATATTTCTTATTTTTCGCATCTGCGGTTTTTGCATAAATTTTCCGCAGTTCGTCATGCACATTGGCATAAGTGGCTACCGTGGACCGCACATTGATGCCGATGGGGGATGCATCGATCAGTTTTACATGGGCGATGCCCTCTGCGGTGATACTTTTTACATGGCCGGGCAAATGTTCGCCGTTTAACTTTGCTTCCAGTCCGGGAATCAGGCTTTCCAGCACCATGGTGGTCTTCCCGGAGCCGGAGACACCGGTAACGACCGTAAGTCTTCCTTTGGGAATATCTATTTCCAGAGGTTTTACCGTATGGATGGCATCTGTGGACAAATGAAGCTTTCCCGGTGCAAATATTTCCTCCCGGGTGATGGGCTTACGGATACGCATATCCGCAGTCTGCGCCAGAAAAGGACCGATCATGGACTCTTTTTTTGCGATTACCTGTGGAATCGTACCCTGTGTGATCACATAGCCGCCTCCGGCACCGGCTTCCGGTCCCATCTCGATCAGCCAGTCCGCTTCGGATAATATCTGGGTATCATGATCTACCAAAATGATGGAATTGCCATCAGCAATTAGATCATGCATCACGGCATTCAGTCCCACGATATTCGAAGGATGCAGACCGATGGAGGGCTCGTCCAACACATAGAGTACCCCGGTGGTACGGTTTCGCACCGCCCGGGCCAGCTGCATCCGCTGTCTTTCCCCGGTGGACAGGGAGGCTGCCGCACGGTCCAGAGACAAATAAGAAAGTCCCAGATCCATCAGCCTTTTCGCCACAGTCTGGAAAGATTCACAGATGGATTCCGCCATGGGGCGCATCTCTTCCGGCAGAGAATCCGGCACTCCCGCTACCCAGTCCACCAATTCTTTCAGGGGCATCTGGCAGGCCTGTGCCAGCCCTATCCCCCTAAGTCTCGGTACTCTGGCAGCTTCCGAAAGTCTGCTGCCGCCGCATTCCGGGCAGATATCCTCCTTTAAGAATTTTTCCACACGTTTCATGCCCTTTTCATCTTTTACCTTTGCCAGAGCATTCTCTACCGTGTATACCGCATTAAAATACGTAAAGTCCAGTTCTCCCGCCTGATTGGTCTTCTTCGCCTTATAGAAAATATGTTTCTTCTCCGCGGGTCCGTGATAAACGATCTCTTTTTCCCGGTCTGTCAGTTCTCGGAAGGGTACATCTGTCCGCACTCCCATTTCCCGGCAGACATCCGTCATCAATGACCACATGAGGCTGTTCCAGGGTGCTACCGCTCCCTCATCAATGCTTAGGGAATCATCCGGCACCAGAGAATCCAGATCCACGGTCCGCACACTTCCCGTACCACCGCACTTCGGACAGGCTCCCTGGGAATTGAATGCCAGTTCTTCTGCACTGGGAGCATGCACCTTTGCTCCGCATTCCGGGCACAGGATCTCCTGCTCCGCCGCTACTTTCAGGGTCGGCGGCACATAATGTCCGTTGGGGCAGCGGTGGGATGCCAGTCTGGAATACATCAGACGCAGACTGTTCAAAAGCTCCGTTCCGGTTCCAAAGGTACTGCGGATCCCGGGAATTCCGGGGCGCTGATGCAATGCCAGCGCCGCAGGAACATAGAGTACTTCATCTACCTGTGCTTTCGCCGCACCTGTCATGCGTCTTCTCGTATACGTGGACAGGGATTCCAGATAACGTCTGGAGCCCTCTGCATAGAGGACACCCAGCGCCAGCGAAGATTTCCCCGAACCGGATACCCCGGCGATCCCCACGATTTTGTGTAGGGGAACATCCACATCTATATTTTTCAGGTTATGAACCTTTGCACCTCTTACCTTGATATGCTTTGGTTCATTAGCTTCGTATTCCATGATAGTACTCCTCATTATAGTAAATCGTAATTATTCAAATCTCACCCATACATTCGCAAAACGTTCGCTGGCTCGTTCTTTCTCGCTGCTACGCAGCTAATTTTGCTCATTTATGAGGTGGTGACTCAAATAATTAAAACAGATCCAGCATATTGTCCAGATAGATTTCTTCTCTGACCTGCAGCTGGTACTCCGGTTTCGTCATATAATACAGTAAAAATTCCAGAACCAGTGCACTGCCCAGTCCTCGGCCCTCGATCTTATAATTGGAAAATCCCATAGGCAGATAGATCTTCTGAATATCTCCCACACTGATAAATCCGGGATTTTTCATAACTTTGGAGAAACGATAGCCCTCCTCCGCCCCCGGTGAGGTACAACTAAAATCCGGCTCCTCTCCCAGATTCCTGCGGCTGACGGCTTCGTAACATTCCTTCCTGTCCTTACAGCCAAAATAGCAGCATTCATTGCACAAAAATTCCACTTTTTCTTTCTGTGGTTCTGTCAGCATATTTAATTTTTCATAAGCCTTGTTCAGGCGGAAATCCGGTACAACATAGCGAAAATCGTCTCTGTCTGCTTCCTTTTTTAACGCTTCAAAATCCGTCAGTACTTTTGTGGTGGAGGATATCAGATAAAGTTGCGGATAATGACTTTTCAAATACTGTAACAGCAGTTCCGAATGGACGATCACGCCGTTTTCCGGCTCTGTATTTTCCGCAAACAGGGCACAGAGTTCATTGCATTTTCTGTCGGAAAGATGTTCTTCGCAGAGCTGCGAATTGCTGAAGGTCAGACGGGCTGAGATCCCGTATTCCTGTAACAGTGCCAGCACTTCTCTTGCGTCGTGATCCTCCAGTGAGACCCGGCCGCCTCCCCAGATGCAGTCCGGCGGGGCTCCGTAGATGGAACCGATGTCGCACCAGTCGTAAAAATATTCCCCATGCTCCCGAAACAACGGCAGGAACATTCTGTATAATTCATAGAATTCAAACAGACCGGGAAGATGGTAATGGGCTGTTTGTTTATTCATGTTTCTGCTTCCTCCGTATTATTTTTCATATTCAAAATATTTCAAAAATCCCCATTTAGAAAATGTTAAACAGGGATAACCATAGGTATATTATAGCCTATCCAGAAAAATGAGACAATTGAATATAATTAAAATTCCGGCGACCACCTCTCTGGTAATCGCCGGAACCACGTTTATTTATTTTCCCCAGACTTCCTCCGCCACTTCTTTCACAAGTCGGAGTTTTGCCCACTGTTCTTCCTCGATCAGCTTGTTGCCGATCTCGCAGGAAGCAAATCCGCACTGGGGGCTTAAGTATAATCTTTCCAGTGGAATGTATTTTGCCGCATCATGGATTCTGTCAATGACAAGCTGTTTGTCCTCCAGTACGGGAGACTTGGTAGTGATCAGTCCCAGAACGACCTTTTTCTCCCCGGATACCTTGGCCAAAGGTGCGAAACCGCCGGATCTCTCATCATCAAACTCCAGGAAATAGGCATTCACATTCTCTTCGCCGAACAGGATATCCGCTACGGAATCATAGGCACCCTCGCTTGCGTAGGTGGAATGGAAATTACCGCGGCATACATGGGTGTTGATGATCATATCCTTCGGTGCATTGGCGATCACCTTATCGTTAATATCCTTGTGGGCTTTCTGGAACTCTACAATTCCCTCTCTGGTGGTTCCGTACAGGGTATGACCGATCTTGTCTGCGAACATGCCCCAGGTGCAGTCATCCAGCTGTAAGTTCCGGCATCCTGCCGCATAGAGATCATCGATCACTTTTCCGTAGGCCGCCACGATGTCATTTACCAGTTCCTGCTCATTCGGATAATGCTTCTCTGTGCAGCCTCGGTTAAAGGGCATGGTAAACTGTGCCAGAAACTGGGCGGGAGAAGGTATGGTCTGCTTTGCTACGGTATTTTCATCCTCTAATGCTTTTACAAACCGGAAATGATCTACAAAAGGATGCTCCCCGGTCAGTCCGATCTTGCCTACAATATAGGTATCATCCACCATGGCCGCCTCGCCGTGGAACGGAAGTCCCGTCTTGGTAGGGGTATGGCCGATGCCGTCGAATCCCCACATGAAATCCAGATGCCAGAAAGCTCTTCTGAACTCCCCGTCTGTAATCACATGGTAGCCCAGTTCCTTCTGCTTTGCCACAACCTTTGCAACCTCTTCCTCCGCAACCCGATCAAATGCCTCCTTGCTGATTTCTCCTGCCTGATATGCCGCCTTTGCGTCCTTCAACGCCTGCGGTCTTAAAAAGCTGCCTACAAAATCATAGCGAAAAGGTGCGTTCTTGCTGTACATATTTTTGTCCTCCGTTTGGTTGTTGTTGCTTATAGTATAACGGAGGTTTTCGCTATTGTAAAATACGGATATTCAGTTGTTTGCCATAGCTTCAGTCTATAGGCACATACTGCTTCAAATTTTCAATATACGCCCGGCACAGGCTGCCCGGCTGCACGCCGGCAGGCAAAATATAGCCGATCTCCATGGGCGCCACGCCGG
>OHQQ01000889.1_pt1 | contig 16270 bp, 7 predicted proteins | sample 1578211 | NCBI WGS metagenome assembly OHQQ01 (sample SAMEA3879539, study PRJEB24766) | human gut metagenome | biome: human-associated habitat; feature: feces | place: USA | collected 1985/1987
TTTAGGTATAATATCCATGTATAGTACAGTCTGATTATCATTTAGGAATAGACTTTTATATTTACCTTTTATATCTTTTTGTGAAAGATTTATACCGTATTTTTTCAAATTCATAATTAAGCCTTTTTTATTTCCAAAATGTACCATTATATGAAAAGGGTAAATTTGACAATCTATGATAAAATTCATAAAGCATTATTTAAAAACTATACTTTCTTTTTTTAATATTTGTTTTAGGAATACTCATTCCCATAAGAAGTTTACAAAGATAGTAATAAATCCAATTATTCAAAGAAAGAATCGGGATTTTCTACAGATTTTGTATCACCATTGCTTTTTGAAACCGGAGATATGTTATTCAGAGAATACAGATTGATTGTCTGTATGTGGATATTGGTTAACTGAACCTTATCGCCATGTTTGGTTTCTTCCAGCTTGTTTCTGATCCACTTTGGAATCTTCTTTTCTAATTTTTCTATGATCTTATTCATGGTCTGTATCCCCTCATATAAATACATTGCACACTCTTCTGTCATGTGGAATTCTTCTTTTATCCCATATCTGGTTCTGTGGTTTTCTCCTATGATGTCCAGCACCATCCGGATCGTCCCGGACAGTTTTCTTATCTCCGGGCCTTGGTACTCATTCCCAAGATAAAAGCAGATTTCTCGGATATCGTCATAACAGAGGCTCTTCCCAAACATCTGCTTTGCCGCATCCGGCAGCTTATGTGCTTCATCGACAATCAATGCTCGGTAGTCTTTTAATAACGGGCGGTAATCCTGCAGCCTGTGATAACCATCAGCCAGCAGATAATTGTGATTACAGATCTGAATGAACATTTCATGATCTCTGGAACGCTCCAGATACTGCTGATACCTGCATGAGCCTCTTTTCGGGCAGTCTCCCGAACAGAACTTCGGTACACTCACCATCCTTCTGTCAAACCCACTTAAGTTGGACACTTCGTCCATATCATAATGTTCTTTCAACGACAGCAGAGCTTCTTTCTGCAACGCATTTTTGTTTTTTTCTTCGATTGCAACGATTCGGTGCTCCAACCTCTCATCGCAGACAAAATGCTCTTTCCCTTTTCGTATCACAGCTTTAATAGGGGCCTGAATCGTCCCGTTCTCCTGAAGAATCCGGGAGAGAAAAGGGATATATTCTGTAAGAATTGCTTTCTGGAGTGCAATGCTGGAAGTGGATATCACGACCGGACGCTGCTCATAAGGGGAACATCCTTCTGCAAGGAGGGAATATTTTCTCATCAGAACACAGGCTACCAGATAAGCATACGTCTTGCCGATACCGACACCCGCGTCACACAGTGCTATGTTTCTTCCCAGCAGGTTATCCAGCATTTTGTGGCATAACATAATCTGTTCTTCCCTTACTGCCATTCCATGTTCCGGGAACAGCACTCGGAAAATAGTATCAATTTCTCGATGCGCTCTATTGAGATATTCTCTTGTGTAATACATAATTTGTTACCTGATATGCGTGCTGATATCACATCAATACGGCTGTAAAGGATTTCTCCCTACAGCCGTATGTATCTGATATCAACGACACATTCTTCCTTGATTTCTTATACTTTTGATTTTTGGCGTTGTATTTGTCCTCGACTCCCCCATTGCCTTACGGGAACATTACAGGCGGATGCTTGGCATTGCACCGCTCACGGATTTTCTAAAAGTCTTGCTGATTACAACCCAAAGTCCATCCTCTGCTCACTGGCAGTTCCTATGTATCATTATCCCCTCGTAAGTGATCCTCGCAAAAGACCGCCACGGTCCTGTTTCAGTTAAAGATGATTCGCTCGAAACGAAAACGCCACAAAAGAACTCTGCCTCTCACTTTCTGGTCTAATTTCTTCCATGCCCTTTTCATCTGTCCTCGCGTCTTCCTGCCACGCTTCTACTTACGGGAACGTACCTGTAATGCTGGTATGAGGTTGTCAAAGTACACTGGCAAAATTTACCTGCCTATTAAATAGCCGACGAAAAACGCCATAATTATTCAATTTTTGATAAATTTTTTAATTTTTTTCTCAAACGGTTTCTTTTGGTATAAATCGTCTGTTCTGCCATTCCCATAATCTTAGCAACTTCTCTTCCAGAATATCCCCATGTACTGAGTAAGAGGATTTCCAGTGTCTGATGCTCCGTTTCTTTCAATAGTTCATAGATTCGCTTATCACCTATGTGATCCAGAAGCTCCTTTACATCCCTTGCAAACAGCTCGCTGTCCTTTTCTTTTATGGAATCCATATCCTGCATCGTTTCATCCAGATGTTCCCGGTATCTGCGCTCTTCCAGAAAGTCTTCCCTGTCCATCTGGCGCAGCTTTTGGATCTTCTCTTCTTCCATTCCCAGTTCACGCAGTTTCTTTTCTTCCTGTTCTTTCCAATAATTCCACTTTCGTTCTTCACTTGTCTTGTTATAAGCCATTTATCTTTCCTCCGATCTGATTTTTGATATAGAAATCAAATCGGAGCATGGCGGTGACCGGATAGGTACGTTATAATGTTCGAAAAATGTCGAAGAAAAAAATGCTGCAACCTCTTCGATTACAGCACTTTTTTCCATCTTACGTGAATATTTCTTGTTGGTTCATAGGAGATTCCTTCTTTTTCTCATAATGAATAAAAGACTCTTGTCATCCATTATTTATTATAATTTTTCTACTATTACAATAGCTTTTTTAACAAGTTTTCTTGTCTTGGAGTTTAAAAGAAAGCTACCAGTTTTTTTCCTCTGATAGCTTTCCATTCATTCTTATTCTGTTGGGAACATCGCTGCTTCCAACTTATTCATCTCTGTATCCAAAAGACCATATTTTCCTGAGTTATCTTTTTCCACGGATACGTTTACAGTAACAGCTTTTCCATATCTGTTCTTTTCAAGACTCTTCTGGACACTTTCTGTTAATACAGCTGCAAAGACTTCCGGATCATTTCCATCCAATCCCTGCTTTATTTTTTCATTGCTTACCTCTGTAGAGCTTTGTTGCAATGTCTGAAATACATTGGATGGTTCAACTTGTACACTTACTGTATAGACTCCATCCTCTTCTTTCACATCTTGTACTTTGTATTTTGCCAGTTTCTTTACTTCTGTCAGTTTTTCCGCATAATCAGCAATTCCTTTATCCGTAATGTTATCGGAATCATCAAATTGCTGTTGGATACTCTCATTAAAATCCTCTTCGATTTCTTTCTTGGCATCTTTTTCCGAGATTTCTAACAGATTCGCATAGTCCTTATATTCTCCATGATAGTATGCATCAAGAGAACTTTGGACGTAGGATTTGGCATCAAAGTCTGGTTGTCTGGAGCAAGCTGATAACAATATACATACTATAATTCCTATACTTATGCACAAAACACAATTCTTCTTTTGCATATTCTCTCCTTCACGCTTTATTTATCTTCAATTTTTATCGAAAATAACATTTTTAAATACTGTTCTATTGACTCCTTTTGAACTTTTCTTTCAATATTATATGGAATGCACATAAAAAACTCCACATAACCATTATCAATAAAACTCAGCAATACTTCTCCATTTTCTGTTAAAAAATGTACATATTTTTTATTACATTTACTTTCAAATTTAATATTCGACATTTGCTTGTATATTTTTTTGTAATGATTTTTTATGCTTACTTCATCTGTACAATCAGTTCCATCACCTATCAAAAAAGAAATATACAACTTATCATAATCTTCATTTCTATATGTCATATAAGAATCTGTATGACCATCACCAATATTTTTATAATGCTCATTTGGAATCGAATAACTAATTATTTTCCCCTCTAATGTTTCAAATCTTTCTGTTTCATCAATTCTAATTTCACATGGTTCAAACATTTTTTTTATAAACAAGCCCAATTCATAATCCGACATTTCTATAAAATTAATATAATCTTTTTCTTCCGTTTTTCGCGAATATCCCCCTCTATTATTCCGTTCCCATCTTCTAATTTCTAATTCATCTCCATTTTGTTTCAAATCAATTCTTTGATAATTCTTGGAAAATGTTGGAAAACTTTTATATTTTGTTTGTTTCCAAAAATTGTTTAATTGAGATTCGTCTACTTTTGGGGAACTTTCTGCAATTTTTATTCCTTTTCTAATTGCACAGCCTATCTTATCTATTGTTTCTTCAGCCATAATTTCAATTGTAGGTTCGATAGAAATATAACATCCCATAAACCTTTCAATGGCATTAGGCACAATTAAGAAACCATATTTTTGATTATAATATACAGAAATCATATCCGTTTTCTCCTCTCTATTACTTAAGGGGAATAAAATATTCCCCTTAAGCTATTTACTTTGCTATTATTTTCCTACTGTAATAATGAGTTTAACACCTTTATCAATACCATGTTTTGTAGCATTATTAACTGCATTTATCTGAGCTTCGCTTAATGTTACATTTGGAACAACTACTTGTAATTGTCTACCCACTATTTCTTCCGCATTAACAAATTTACCATTAAATGTTTCTCCTATAAATCCTGAAACTTTATTAATGTCCTTGACAATTACCTTTTCCAATTTATTACCATTTTGATAAGTCTTTGCACCTAAGTCTCGGCTTTTAACACTAGTCACAACACCATTTTCTACTTTATCTATGGTCGGGAAATTGTGTCCCAAGTTATTTCCCATAGCTTTGTCAATAATATCTCCTCGCTCTAATGGTGGTTTTTCCCAAGTGCCTTCTGGCAATTTTGTTTCGGTTACTTCTGCAACTAATTTTTTAAACGATTTATCAATCCCATCATTATGGGTACTTCCTGCACTCCTTACTACATTCAAAAGTTTCCCAGCCCCATAACTAAGGCCACCCATAACGCCACCTGTCACTGCTCCTGCAATACCACCGACTAACGTATCTTTTGCTACTTGTTTCAGACTATTTCCAGACAAACCTGAATTCACTGCACTATATGAAGCTCCACCAATAGCTCCAATAACTGCTCCTGAAACCATCGCCGTTCCTAAGCCACCCATTGCTGGCAATGCTGCCAGAACTGCTCCTGCAGCCAAACCGCCTGTTGCAGCAACTACAAGACCAGAAACTGTAACCGCAGTTATACCAATGGCTACTTTTTTCACCGCATTCCAGTCTACTTTTCCAAGCTTATCTGTAATACGATTTGTTGTCGTACACATATGTCGTACCACTTCTGAGCGGATTTCTGCCGTTCTTTCTGAAACATAGGATTTGAAAGATGTATAAGTTTTTCCAATTTTCTGTACCCCATTGCTTACAGAACGAATAAACTGACTTCCTCTGGATGTGATCTTTTGATATGTACTGCTACTGGTTACACGATTTTTCACAGATTGATATGTCTGTTTTGCATGTTTAGCTGCATTTTTGGCAGTTTTTGCTACCCCCTTCACTGTGTTAACAATAGTTTTTGCTGCTTTCTTAGCTGTATTTACTACTGTTTTGACTACCTTTTTCGCAGTATTAACGATTTTCTTGCCGACACTCTTGACTGCTTTCGCTGCTTTTTTAGCTGTACTCTTAATCCTGCTCCACAATGAATGTCCTGTCGGATCACTGTAATTCAGCGGATTATTGGTCGTATAATCGTAGCGGTTTCTGGTCAATGGATTTTCTGTCGTTCCAAGGTCACTATCTTCAGTTGTAAAGGTTCCGTTCTCTGCGTTATAGTATCTTGCCCGCAGATACTGAAGTCCTGTTTTTACATTTGTGGACTCCCCATTGTAACCGTAGTAATTGACACCGTCTGCTGTTCCTGATGTAAGGTTACCGTATGAATCATACTGATAACTGTTCGTCAGATTAGCTGTTTCGGTCAGGATTCCGGTCACGCTGTTTCTTCCGTCATATAAATAATAACTGCTTTCTTCCGATTTATCAACGCTTACCCGTTCTCCGATTCCACTTTCTCCATAAGTATAAGCCTGACGTACTTTCTCGTCTGCTCCATACTCTGCAAGGACTTCTGTATTCTCGCGATTGATATCGTTGATATACTCTGTCAGTGTGTATCCTTTGGCATTGGAACCGCCTTTTACCAGAGAGGCAAGCTGCTCTTTCGGGCTGTTTCCATCTTCGGTACGCTGGTTCGCCGGGATCAGGACTTCATCGCCATAGCAGTCTTCCCATTTATAGGTGTTATCAAGTTCGAATACCCGGTTGTTATCTCCATCGTACATGGCTGCCATCAGGACTGTTCCACCCTGTTTTACTACTGCCAAACGATTCTCTGCTGTGTATTCATAAGTAACCGGATCTGCACTGTTTGTCTTATCACATTCCTGGATCAGATTGCCATCTTTATCATAGCTGTAGGTTGTTCCCGGATCGCCCCAGATCTTTGCATTCGTGCGTTTGATGAGCTGGTTGGAATCGTTGTACTTATAGTTATATTTTGCTTTGCTGACACCATCCTCGATCTTCTCGTAAGAGGTCCGGTTTCCAATCTTGTCATAAGTATAATTATGGACTGTCTTTTTACCGCCCTCTGCTTTTTCTGTACAGCGTGTCAGTTCCCAGTTGTCATCATACTCATAAGTACGTGTTGTCTGGATCTCTTTTTCCTGATGCTCACAGTCTGCTTTGTCTGTCTCTTTCTGTGTATCGCCCCAGTTATACCAGTCTTCCCAGCTTGGCGTCTTTCTTGTTCCAGCTTCCAGTTCCGTAGCTGTTTCTCCAACTACATATCCCTGATCATTGTACTTGTACTCATAAGTACTGATTACTTTGCCGCAGGAACCACAGGTATTCACAATCTTTGTGATATGATCTTCTGCATCGTAAGATACTTCCGTCTTTGTTCCATTACTTCTAGTAACTTCTGTCACACGGTTCAGTGCATCATGCTTGTAAGTGGTTACTTTTCTATTACGGTCTGTCAGTTTTACCAAATTATCATTTAAGTCATATTCATAGCTGACCTTTGTACCATCCGGGTATACGATTGCCTGCAGATTATCTGCGTCATCATAAACGTAGCTGACATCCTTTTTCGAACCGCTTGTCACTTTGGTGATTCTTCCAAGTGCATCGTATTCGTAGCTGCTCTTGCCTGTCTGATCCTTCATGGATACCCGTTCCCCGGCACTGTTATATGCGTAGGTCACGTCCTTTTCGGATGTCTCGCCTTTTGCGTCCTGATAAGATTTCTCCAACAGGTCATTCAGTTTGTCGTAATCATACGTGGTTTTCTTGCCGCTTGCCTGTGTATGTCCGGTCAGTCTGCCTTTTTCATCATAGTCGAATTTCTCCGTTCTTCCTGCCGGATCTTTGATGGATGTCAGGTTGCCTTCTAAGTCATAAGTATAATTCGTTGTCTTATTTGCTGCATTGGTGAAGGTCACCAGGTTATCCATGTTGTCGTAACCATAAGTTGTTACACCGCCAAGGGCATCAGTTACTTTGGTCAGGTTGTCATTCTTGTCATATTCCAGATGGCTCTTTAATCCGGTCTTATCTGTAACAACCTGAATATTCCCATGTGCATCGTAATCAAATCCCGTTGTGAATCCACGCTTGTCTGTAATAGAAGTTACCCTGCTGTCCTTATCATAGGTATAGGATTCCTTCTGCCCCAGTGCATCGGTCTCTTCTGTTACACGGTTGTCTTTATCGTAGACTGTCTTTGCAACATAGCCCATCGGATCTGTTACAGATGTAACATTATAATTCTTATCATATCCATAGCTGGTCTTTCTTCCACCCGGTTTGGTGATCTCAGTAATATTTCCTGCCGGGTCGTAAGTGTAAGCAGTTATCTTACCAAGCGGATCAGCTGCAGAAGTCATCTGACCTGCCAGGTCATAACTGTAGGTATTGCTCCGTCCAAGCGGATCTGTCTCCTTCACCAGATTGCCATACTTATCATAAGAAAAGCTGGTTGTTCCATCCAGTGCATTGGTAGAAGACTTCATGTTATGGAGCTTATCGTAAGTATAAGTAGTGGTACTCTTTAAGCTGTCGCTTTCTTTTACCACGTTGTCCACTTTATCATAAGAGAAATTTTTAGTATAACCCAGTGGACTGGTCATACTCTTCAGACGTCCGGCTTTATCATAACTATAGGTATACTCTCCACCATTCGCCTGTGTCATCTTTGTGACATTGTCATTCAGGTCAACACTGTACTGTGTCTCATTTCCCTTTGCATCCGTTACAGAAATGACATTGCCATGCTTGTCGTAATCATATTTGGTAACTGCTCCCTTTGGAGAAATCTGTTCCGTCATGTTACTCAGGCTGTCATATTTGTATTCGGTAATGAGTCCCATCGGATCTTTTGATTTGGTAAGATTTCCAATGGCATCATAACGGTATTCATTTGTTTCTTTTAACGGAGAAGTCTCACCGATCTTGCGGTCCAGTTCATCATACTGGTAGGTTGTCGTATTTCCATTTCCGTCTGTCTGGGATACGAGATTGTCATTTTTATCGTAAGCATACTTGGTAACCGTACCGTTTTCATCGACAGATTCCGTCACATTATCATTTCCGTCATACTTAAAGGTGCTGGATGCTCCCAGTGGATTTGTCTGAGAAATAACCCGGTCTTTCTTATCGTAAGCGTATTTATATGTGGCTTCCTCTTCTTCTGTCATGGATAACTGGTTGCCGACTTTATCGTAGGTAAAGGTTGTTTTATGACCTTCCGCATCCGTTACCGCTGTAATGCGGTCCATAACATCATATTCATAAGATGTGATACTTCCGTCTGCTTCAGTAAGTTTCAGGAGTCTGCCGTACTGATCGTACTTGTATGTTGCTGTCCTGCCAAGTTCATCGGTCTGTGTCAGTACATTTCCGGCACCATCATAAGTATAATCCATACTGTTTCCACCATTGTCGGAGGAATGGATCAGGTTGCCTGCTCCGTCATATTGATAGGTAATTACGAGTCCCTGTGCATCCGTACATTTTACAAGCTGTCCGATGGCATCGTACTCCATCAGCACCTTGTCCCCTGTCGGCAGTATTATGGATGTGTTATTTCCCTCTTTATCATACACATAACTATACGCATTGCCGAGGGCATCTGTCATCTTTGTGCTGTTGCCCTGTGAATCGTATTCGTAAGTGGTCTTTCCTTTCAGGGCATCCACCGTCTGTTCCAGATTGTCGGTGGAATCATATTTCATTGCTGTAATGTTGCCCTTTGCATCGCTTACCGATGTCATGTTTCCATTACCATCGTAAGTCATGGTACTGGTATTTCCATTTTCATCGGTAGAGGATACCAGATTTCCATTTAAGTCATACTTCATGGATACGGTATATCCAAGGGCATCTTTGGATGTAGTCAGATTTCCTGCCTTGTCGTAAGCATAAGTATCTGTTCTTCCCTCTTCATCGGTAGAAGATACCAGATTTCCTGCTTTATCATAAGTATATGTGGTAGTTCCACCTTCTGGGTTGGTTTCACTTAAGCGGTTTCCTGTATTATCGTAGGTATAAGTCCAGGTTCTTCCACTGTCATCTGATTTTGATACCAGATTGTCTGCCGCATCATAAGTATAAGTGGTAACTGCACCTAATTCATCTGTCTCTTTAGCGAGTCTTCCGCAGTTATCATATTCCTTGGAATGGCTGCTTCCATCTCCATAAGTAATCTTGGTTTCATTTCCTAATGCGTCATATTCATATTTGGTTATATTACCAACTGCATCTTTGGACTGAAGCACCTGTCCAAGAGAATCAAACTTGGATACGGTTGCATTTCCATTTCCATCGGTATATTTTTTCAGATTTCCTGCTTTGTCATATTCATAGAGCTTTGTTCCAAAATCTTTATTACTCTCTTCTATGACACGTCCCATGCTGTCATACTTATAAGTAATTGTATTTCCTTTTGCATCGGTTGCTTTGACCTGCTGATAATTCTTATCATAAACGTAGCTGATCTGATTTCCTTTCGGATCTGTACCACTGGTCATGTTGTACATCTTATCATAAGTATAAGTGGTGGTATTCCCCAGTGCGTCAGTACTTGCTGTAATATTTCCCACACCATCCAGCGTATAAGCGGTCACACCGCCATCGGCTGCTGTCTTGGAAGTCAGATTGCCATTCGCATCGTAACTGTTCGAGGTTACATTTCCAAGTGGATCTGTCATGGTAACTGCACGATTCATCGCGTCATACGTGAATCCCCATGCTGCTCCATTTCCATCCACATATCCGGTCATGTTCGGTCCGTCATACGAATACGTTGTTGTGACACCTCTGCCGTCTGTCTGGGATACCATACGATGTTTGTCATCGTAAGTATAGGTAATGGCTGTTCCATCCGGTTTTGTAGATGTGACCATATTTCCATTACCGTCATAACTGTAAGTAACCGTTGCTCCGTTATATCCAGTTGCACTGGTCAGCTTATTCTGCTCATTATAAGTATAAGAGGCTGTCTTTCCATCCTCTCTTGTCTCCGTTGCTACATTGCCAAATGTATCATAAGTGTAAGTTTTTGTTCCGGCTGCTGTCGTTTCGGAAGCAAGCTGATTCTCTGCATTATAAGTCTTTTCACAGGTTGTTCCATCCGGATATTCAATGGATGTTGTGCGGTACTGATCATCATAATGATAAACGGTCTTATTTCCTTCGTTATCCGTTGTTGTAGTAGAACTCTTTCCGTACTTGAAAGTTGCCGTTCCTTTTTCTGCATCAGTCTGCTCTACAACTCTTCCTTCTTTATCGTAAGTATTCTTTACAACCGTATTGCCATTCTCATCTTTCCAGCTTGTCATACGGCTGTCATCATCATATTTGTACTCTTTTGTTGTTCCATTCGGATCTGTTACAGATATCAGATTTCCCTGCTCATCATATTTGTAAGAAACTTTTCCACCATCTGGAAGAGACAGTTCCTTGATATGCCCGAATTTATCCTGTTTTACCCCGAATGTTTTTCCGGATGGTGTTGTAATCTTACTCAGATTATAATCATCGTCATAATCTAATACTGTCTTAAATCCATTCACATCCGTTACATAACGTAAAATTCCATATTTATCAAATGACCAGACGCTCTGATCCGCATCTGTCAGTTCCCATCCGATGTAGTCATGGTCTGTATCTTTATAGCTGACTGCTTTTAAATCATATACATAACCATCCGGAGCAGTGTAGCTTCCATCTTCATTCTTATCAAAGATCAGATAACTTCCGTCCCCTCTCATATACAGAAGACTTCCGTCCTCCATTTGAGAAAGTGACTGGTCATAGTTAAAGCTCCATCCACGTCCGAACATGGAATGCTGGTCTGTTCCTTTGGAATTGTAGCTTCTTGTAATGGAGAATTCTCCATTCAGTTCATTCATCGTCGCATCGGACTGATCCATGTAGAAGTTACCAGTATTTAAGTTGACTGGTTCAAATCCAAATTCACAGTGCAGGCCTCTTCCCATCAATGCTCCGTCAATCCGCATCTTATCCTGATCGGTAAGCGGTGCAGGACTATATGGAACATTTGTCTGTGGGTTACGGATAAAGATCGTGTTATTTGCGACTACCAGTGCGTCCATAACCTGATTGTCTTTCATAATGTTCTTAAGCGGAACACCATAATATTTTGCAATCTTCGGGAATGTATCAAACTGCTTCACTTCATAGATCACAAAGCTGTCACTGGTCACTTCTTTTCCTGTTTCCAGCTTTCCATCAATCTCTTTCGATGCTTTTGCTTTGATCTTATAAAGCTTGTCCTTCGTCAGCCCTGAATACAGTGCACTCTGCCAGTTGGAATCTTTGCTGTAATACTTATTCGCCTCCGGGAACTGCTTATTGTATTCAGTACTGTCTGGATAGGAATACAATGGTTTTGCATCTGTTTCGTGATGTTCTTCATTTTCCTCATCTGGAAGCAGATAATATTCTACTGTAGATTTGCTCTTTGCAATTCCGTCTGCAAATACGGCATCAAACTTCAGCTTTCCATTTGTATTCTTTTCTGTCATCGGGCGAAGCAGGATCGTTGTTTCATCCAGTGACATATCTCGCAGATATGGATCTTCAGCCGGTGACCACTGGATGCTGAGTTTCGGTCCATAAACGGATGCCCTGTTATTCAGTACCTCACACTGCATAGAAGCTCCAAGGTTATTTGCCTCGGCAATGGCTACCAGTGCAAATCCGTTATTCGCATGAGTTCCCTGCACCCAGTCATTGACCAGATCTTTGACGTCATAATTGATATAGCTGTTCCTGCTGGTACTTGCATTCTGTACATCCTGAAACGTAAGATTTACTGGTTTTGTTTTCCATGTGATGGAGGTGTTCCACGACTGATCTACACGATAAAGTCCAAACTGGGATGCACCACCACTGTATGCAGTTTTCTGACTGACTGCAAATGTTGCACTGTCAATTTTGGAATCTTTCGGAATCTGACTAAAATTTGAATTTACTTTGATATAAGTCCGGCAGTTCTGGTGTGCAGTACCAAATCCTGCAAGGTTCCCAGACTTAATACCATCATCAAATCCGACATACGGATAATTGTTGTCACCAATCTGACTGGTAGGACTTCCCTCTTCCACACCGATCATGTTAAAGGAACTCTTCTGAATCTCTACTGGTGTCGGATCGATCCTGACCGGATACTGACGTTCTTCTGCCGAAAGCCAATCCCTATCTGGTTTTACGGTCAGGATTGTTTTTCCATCTTCTTCCCGAAGTTCCAATGTGATCAGGAAACTGATTTCCCCGGCAGCATCTTCCATTGATGGCGTCTCCAGAAGATACTTCGCATCTTTGATTGTCTTCCCTTCCGGATAGATATAGACCTGATTGTCTTTTACTTCTGCCTGATACCCCGGAATCTGCAGCTCGTATTCATAGACTTCCCTGTCTGTTGGCTGCTGAAGTACGATATCTTCCTTAATGCTGGAATCCAGTACTGTATACTGAACATCTGCGCCCTCGTAAACTTCATTATAAAGGATCGCATTGTCTTTAATAACGGAATGTGTATAATCTCCATCTACCGGAATGATCCCGATTCTGGTCTTTCCATTTTCAATCGTTACACCATTCTCTTCTGACATCTGTTCCGGAAGAAGGATAGCATAATCGTTTGCCTTGTTCTGATAAACTTCTGTTTTCTCTTCCTTTTCTTCAGTTGCCACTACACTGCTGGCTTCCTGTGCTTCTTCGGATGCCGGAGTATCTGCTTCTTCTGGTTTTACAAGTGTATTATCAACCAGCTCGGTATCTCCATCCTCATTCTTATAAGTTCCGACATAACCTCCATAAACGGTTGTATACTGCTTGTCCCCTGTCTTATAAGTCTTGGAAATGGCATCATAATCAATCAGTTCACCTTCCGGTTCTTCTGGAATCGGATAGTAATCCTGTGGTTCTTTCAACTCCACTTCTTTTTCCTGCGGATTTTCCTGTTTCTTCCGCTGGAGTTGTCTGTTCTTCCTGCGTCTCTGTATCTTCTGATGGCGTCGTTTCATTTTGTACGTCCGCATCAGACTGCTGACTCTTATCTTGTTCTCCAGATGTGGAATCTGTAATCCCTGCTTCCTCTTCCGTCAAAGCCTCTGGTCTGGAGAAATCTGCATTCTTCTGTACATCCTCAATGGCCTCTTTTGCCTGTACAAAAATAGGCTCTGTTCCCTGTAGTGCCATCAGGAGTGCAAGTACTAAGGCTATAGCCGACTTTCGAAATCTCTTCATAGTCTCTTTCTCCCTCTTGTAATCTTTTTCTATAATTCCTTTACAAAATAACCGCTACCCTCCTTTTTTCTGACTTTGGCACTACTATAATCTAAAAAATCACAAAATTTTCATAAATGGTAAAAATGCCCCTTGAGGTGGCAAAAATAGACGAAATCGGTCGAAAAAAATAGTAAGACACCATCGCCTTACTATTTTTCATCTAATTTCATATATAATAATATTTTCACTTGAAAGGATTTCTCCGTATGGCAGATCTCCATCTGACCATGATATTTTTCTACTACGAGTTTCACATTTTGTAATCCTATTCCATGTCCTTCTTTCCTGCTTTTCGTTGTCAGATAAATTCCATTCCGCACTTTTGGTGTATCTTTTATGCTATTCTCAATCTGGATATTCATGATTCCTTTTCCATAATACATCTGAAACGATAATCTCCTTTCATCTGAAGCTGCTGTCCCACGAATAGCATTATCCATAAGATTTCCCACTATTATACTTATATCAAATAATTCTTCCCCTATATGATTCGGTATTTCTACAGAAATCTCCGGATTTTCAATTACTGATTTCGAATCTTCCAAAATATAATTCAGCAGATTATTCATATTACGGTTTTCTGTATATAAATGATGACATAAGGCTGTTCCGGCTATATTCTCCATTTGTTTCAGATACGATAGAATCTCTTCATTTCCTCCCGTTTTTGCCATTGCCCCTATTGTTGTAAGATGGTGCTTGTAATCATGATGTATCTTATTCAGCCTGTCCTGTGATTTCATCATCATCTCCAGTTCTTTTGCATACTGGCTCATCTGAATTTTCATCTCTTCCTGTTTTGCTGTTTCAATATAACTTTTCTGAACCTCATCGTGCAGATAGAAAATAAACACATTGATAAACAGTAAGAATAATACAATCGTAGACCGCACACCTCTTCTGTCTGGCAGCAATATCCTGATACAGACTATAATGCTGATCACCGGGACAGAAAGCATAGCAAGCCAATGACGGTTCTTTATATAATAACTTCTCTTTACACCTACTTTTCTTTCAATAATGACTTCCAGTAAAAAGAATATAAAATTTCCCATTACAATAGTTCCCGGTCCCATGTGATGATGCACCGGATTTCTTGCTACCGCATACCGTTGAAAGAACACGATTGGAATCCCATCACATAAAATTCCCATAATATATACCATAAGTGTATTCCAGACATGATGTTGCCAGTCTGCCTGATATGCCACTGTTATAATTAACAGAGCTATCAGCTCAAAGATCAGATCTCCGTACATCGTTCCCCACTGCATGCTTCCCCAGCATGAAAGCAGATATGCACAAAAATATGCAAATAGCTTTTGTGTATCCTCATTTTTTGGATACAGGATGGTATTGTAACGGAACACAGTATAAATCCAGAATAATTTACTTGTCAGATAAGTGATCAAATGGATATTCATAATCTTTTCTTCTCCGTTTGTAATAGTCTTTCCCTGACCTTCTTGCGATTTGCTTTACTGATACTGAGACGTGTCTTGTCTTTCATAACCACGTTGTCATATTCGTAATGCTCCACGTGTTCCATATTGATGAGATAGGACTTGTGAATCAGTAAGAAATATTCTTCTGTTACATCCGCTACATCCTTTAATTTTCCTCGATATTCATATTCTTTTTCCGATGTCACGATATGTACTCTTTTTCCCAGACTATAAAAATACAGGATCTTGTCATAAGAAATCTTGTGGATTCCTTTTGTATCCGTATATTCAAATATTTTCTTCCGTTCTTTTAACAGTTCCCGTAATTCACCTATCACCCGGAAAAGTTCTTCCTCTCGGATTGGCTTTACAAGAAAATCAAATGGATGAATACGGAATAATTTCATAGCATATTCCTGATATGTTGAAATATAGGTAATCCGCAGTTCTTTTCCATAATTTTTCTTTCGTATCTCCGTTCCGATATCAATTCCATTCTCATGTTCCAGACAAATATCAAGGAATAACATATCGTAGGATTCTTCTTCCAGCCTGTTAAGAAGCTGCTCCGCAGAATAGTATATTTCTATAGATATCTGACAGTCATTCGCTTTCCCATAATGGAGCAGCTTCTGTTCTAACCAATTACATAGGATGATGTCATCATCACAGATTGCAAGTTCTAGCATATTTTCTTACCCTCAGTCTTTCGTAACACGACAAATGGGGAAAAGAATCCCCTTCAATTCTTTTCCCGAATGGACATCACTAATTTTGTGTCATTTTTCCGATGCAACAGCACCACTTCCTTTGCTGTCTTATTTTGTCCTCTATATAATAAACACTTGAACAAGAAAAAACTGTCGCCATTTTATAATTTATTTATATTTTTTATGTTTTATTTATATTTTATCCAAATATTACAGCGATAACTAATAATGTCACCCCCTGCATTATTCTTTTTATTTTTAGCGTCATTTGATAAAACATCAACGTTTTTGATGGCAAAAAGGGAACCTGCAAAACCAGATTCCCTTTAAAATACATGCTCTTCTCTAAAAGGATGATAAATCCACC
>OHQQ01000906.1_pt1 | contig 16057 bp, 8 predicted proteins | sample 1578211 | NCBI WGS metagenome assembly OHQQ01 (sample SAMEA3879539, study PRJEB24766) | human gut metagenome | biome: human-associated habitat; feature: feces | place: USA | collected 1985/1987
GAACTCTGAATATGCCAATCAGAATGCTTACGATGCCATTCAGATTCACGGTGGTTCCGGTTTTATGAAAGACTATACTTGCGAACGTTTGTACCGCGATGCCCGTATCACCAATATTTACGAAGGAACGACTCAATTGCAGGTTGTAGCAGCAATCCGCCACGTCACAACCGGAACTTATCTTAACCAGTTGCACGAATACGACAAGATTGAATACAACGAAGCGTTGAAACCGTTGCAAAGTCGCCTGCAGGCAATGACTTCTAAATATGCCGAACTGGTAGAAGCTGTAGCAGGTACCAAAGATACCGAATACATTGACTTCCAGGCACGCCGTTTGGTTGAAGCTGGTGCGCATTGTGTATTTGGCTATCTGTTGCTTCAGGATGCAAACAAAGACGAAAGCTACCGTCGCTCTGCCGAAGTGTATATCAATTACGGAGAAGCTGAAATAGACAAAATTTATACGTTCATAAACAAATTTAATCGGGAAGATTTGGTTTATTATAAACATTAATGCGACATTTGCATTAGAAAATAAACTAACTATTAAAACGTATCTATCATGTTACTAAGCACAAAATTATCAGAAGCATTTAATGCGCAGGTGAATGCAGAAATGTGGTCTTCTAATCTGTATTTGTCTATGGCTGTTTATTTCAAGAAAGAAGGTTTGAATGGTTTTGCTCACTGGATGGAAAAACAAGCCAGCGAAGAATTGGAACATGCACACAAGATGATCAATTATTGTATTGACCGCGGTGGTGATATCATGATTGGTCAGGTAAATGTTGTTCCAACGGCTTGGGGTTCTCCGGTAGAAGTGTTCGAACACGTTTATAAGCACGAAAAATATGTTTCTGAGTTGATTGACAAAATGGTTGATATCGCTGAAGAAGATAAAGACCATGCTTCAAGAGATTTCTTGTTCGGTTTTGTTCGTGAACAAGTAGAAGAAGAATCAACAGCTAAAGGTATTTTAGACGACTTGAAGAACTATGGCGATCATCATTACGGTATTATCGACCATAAGTTGGGTAAGCGTGACTAATAATCAGCAAGATTAATTTTGTATCTATATGGAAAGAGGTTGTTTTCCCTGCGTGGGAAGATGACCTCTTTCTTTTTTATATACTCGAACGATATGCATCTCTCCTACTTTACTCTATCCGATTCCCATTAATCTTCCGATAAAACTTTTTTCTCCAAGGATATAAAATCAGTTTTCCTGTAATATATTCTTTAGTTCACGGCGTGAACTAAGTAATCCACGGCGTGAACTAAGTAATCCACGACGTGAACTAAGTAATCCACGACGTGAACTAAATAATTTCCGGAAGGATTGCATTTTTATCTAAATTATTTCGTACCTTTACCCTGTGCGGGAGGCGGATTCTGCTCTCCGCAAATTACATGAATCATACCTAATCTTATCATGGCAGAATACATCAAACAAGAAATGAACGACCTGGACGGGTCAGGAAAAAAGCGTACATTCTATAGAATGAAAACGTATCAGCGCATCAACATGCGGGAATTTGTCAGCGAACTTGCCCAGCCGGGCTCCGGATTGAGCGAAGGAAGTGTGTTGCATGTACTAAGTAACATGGCCGAAAAGTTAGCTTATTACATGGGACAAGGTTATACGGTTACAATCGACGGTGTAGGGACTTTCAAACCTACATTGGGGCTTTCGGCCGACAAGGAAACCGAAACGGTTGAAGAAGATACTCCCGAACGTAATGCCCGGAGCATTGAAGTGAACGGCGTTAATTTCAGAGCCAGTCAGGAATTAATCCGGCGAACCAACCGGCATTGCAATCTGAAACGCGGAGGAAACAGTGTTTTACACAGCTCCCGTTATAGCGAACAAGAGCGATTGGCTCTTGCCCAGCAGTATTTATCGACGCATACCCTGATGCGTATTGCCGATTATGTGCAACTGACCGGGTTAAGTCGTACGACAGCAACACGGGAATTGCAACGTTTCCGGCAGGATCCGAACAGTGGAATTACGGTTTCCGGCATGGGAACAAACAAAGTCTATGTCAAAAGAAAGGATGAATAATTGATTTTTATAGTTGTACATTCTCCCTTTATTTTTATTTTTGCATAAATTTTTAAATACAATATCATGACACGTAAAGTACTAATTTGCGCCCTCGCTTCTGTGGGGCTAACTGCATTCGCACAACAACCGGAATGGCAAGATCCGAATGTCAATGCCATCAATCGTGCGGCAATGCACACTAACTACTTCGCTTACGAATCTGAACAAGCAGCATTAAAGGGTTGTCGTCTGGCATCAGACAATTACATGACGCTAAACGGCACATGGAAATTCAACTGGGTTCAGAATGCCGACCAACGACCTACGGATTTCTACAAAGTAGATTTCAATGACAAAGGTTGGGACAACATTCAGGTTCCCGGTGTATGGGAACTCAACGGATATGGTGATCCGATTTATGTAAACGTTGGTTATCCTTGGAGAAGCCAGTATAAGAACAATCCGCCGTATGTACCGACTGTCAACAACCATGTAGGTACCTATCGCAAAGAAATAGAACTTCCTGCCGACTGGAAAGGACGTCAGATCATGGCTCATTTCGGTTCAGTTACTTCTAATATGTATCTGTGGGTCAACGGTAAGTTTGTTGGTTACAGCGAAGACAGCAAACTGGAAGCCGAATTTGATCTGACAAAATATCTGCGCCCGGGTAAAAACATCATTGCTTTCCAAGTATTCCGCTGGTGCGACGGTACTTATCTGGAAGATCAAGACTTCTTCCGTTATTCAGGTGTAGGACGTGATTGCTACTTATATACACGTACTGCCAACCATATCGAAGATATCCGTATCACTCCCGACTTGGATACACAATACAAAGATGGTACACTTCAGATCGATATCCAGATGAAAGGTAAAGGAACGGTTGATTTGAAGTTGCTCGACAAAGAAGGAAAAGAAGTGACAACGGCACAAGTAAAAGGTTCCGGCAAACAGACAGCAAGTATGACTGTCAGCAATCCGGCCAAATGGACAGCCGAAACACCTAACCTTTATACCTTGGTTGCGAACCTGCAGGAAAACGGAAAGATCATCGAATCCATTCCTGTAAAAGTAGGTTTCCGCAAGATCGAATTGAAAAACGGTCAAATATTGGTCAATGGTCAGGCTGTTCTGTTCAAAGGTGCAGACCGTCATGAAATGGATCCGGATAAAGGATATGTTGTTTCCAGAGAACGGATGATCCAAGATATCAAACGGATGAAGGAATTAAACATCAATGCCGTCAGAACTTGCCACTATCCGGATAACAACTTGTGGTATGACTTGTGCGATGAATATGGTATCTACGTAGTTGCTGAAGCCAATATCGAATCACACGGTATGGGGTATGGCGATGAGACACTGGCAAAGAATCCGTTGTTTGCCAAAGCTCACCTCGAACGTAATCAGCGCAACGTACAACGCGGCTATAATCATCCGTCTATTATCTTCTGGTCATTAGGTAACGAAGCCGGTTTCGGTCCGAACTTCGAAGCATGTTACAAATGGATAAAGGCAGAAGACCCCAGCCGTGCCTGCCAGTACGAACAAGCCGGCTTGAAAGAGCACACCGACATCTTCTGTCCGATGTATTACGGCTATGAAGGCATGGAAAAATACGGTCAGCGTACCGATGCCACCAAACCGCTCATCCAGTGTGAATATGCCCACGCCATGGGTAACTCTCAAGGCGGATTCAAAGAATACTGGGACATCATCCGTAAATATCCGAAATATCAGGGCGGATTTATCTGGGACTTCGTAGACCAGTCCTGCCACTGGAAAAACAAAGACGGAGTAAGCATCTACGGCTATGGCGGCGACTTCAACAAATACGACGCTTCGGATAATAACTTCAACGACAACGGTTTGATTAGCCCCGACCGCGTACCCAATCCGCATGCATACGAAGTAGCTTATTTCTATCAGGATATATGGACGACTCCTGCTGATCTTGCCAAAGGCGAAATCAACATCTTCAACGAGTATTTCTTCCGCGACTTATCTGCTTATTACATGGAATGGCAATTACTGGCAAACGGAGAAGTAGTGCAAACAGGCATCGTATCCGACCTGAAAGTAGCGCCCCAACAAACTGTGAAAGTGCAAATTCCATTTGACACAAAGAACATCTGTCCTTGCAAAGAACTGCTACTCAACGTGAGCTACAAACTGAAAGCCGCCGAAACACTGCTGCCGGCCGGAACCACCATCGCTTACGACCAACTAAGCATCCGTGACTACAAAGCACCGGAACTGAAACTGGAAAACCAACAAGCCTCTAACCTTCCGGTCATCGTGCCCACCATTTTGGACAACGACCGCAACTTCCTGATTGTGAAAGGTGAAAACTTCTCTATGGATTTCAACAAACACAATGGTTACCTCTGCCGTTACGACGTCAACGGCATGCAACTGATGGAAGATGGCAGCGCACTGACTCCTAACTTCTGGCGTGCACCGACCGACAATGACTTCGGAGCCGGACTGCAACACAAATATGCCGCCTGGAAGAATCCTGAACTGAAACTGACTTCTCTGAAACATGCTATTGAAAACGATCAGGCAGTGGTTCGTGCCGAATATGACATGAAGTCGATTGGCGGAACATTATCGCTGACTTACACCATTAACAACAAGGGAGCAGTGAAAGTTACCCAAAAGATGGCGGCAGACAAGAGCAAGAAAGTTTCTGACATGTTCCGTTTCGGTATGCAAATGCGTATGCCGGTCAACTTCAACGAGATAGAATATTACGGCCGTGGTCCGGGAGAAAACTATGCCGACCGCAATCACGCGGCCATGTTAGGAAAATATCGCCAGACAGTGGAAGAACAATTCTATCCTTACATCCGCCCGCAGGAAACCGGAACAAAAACGGATATCCGCTGGTGGAGACTTCTGAACATCAGTGGCAACGGACTGCAATTCGTATCGAGTGCTCCTTTCTCCGCTTCTGCCCTGAATTACACCATCGAGTCATTGGATGACGGCGACGGCAAAGACCAGCGTCACTCACCGGAAGTAGAAAAGGCAGACTTCACCAACTTCTGTATCGACAAGGCACAAACCGGACTTGCCTGTGTCAACAGTTGGGGAGCTATCCCACTGGAAAAATATCGTCTTCCTTATCAGGATTATGAGTTAAGTTTTATTATGACTCCTGTATATCATAAAATAAAGTAAAAAACATAGTTAAAAAACACGGTATCAGAGAACAAGAATACCGAATTTAAAGTACTTTTGCAACCGGAAACTAAATTATCTAATTTAGTTTCCGGTTTTTCTTCCTTAACCCCCTTATCTATATAGATGAACAGCACACTGGCAACAAACGCATTAAATTAAAAAACAGATATTTATAAGTATGAAAAGTAGAATTGTTTTATTTGCATTTTGCGTAGCCCTCTTGTCTAGTTGTGGCAATAAGGGCAATGACACAGGAAAGGTTCCTGAATATGCAGTACAAGAGTTACAAAAAACGACTGCTAATTTAACAACTGCCTATCCGGCTACAATCAAAGGAAAACAAGATGTAGAAATCCGCCCCCAAGTATCGGGCTTCATCACGAAACTCTGTGTAGACGAAGGAGCAGCTGTACGTAAAGGACAAGTGTTGTTCATTGTTGATCCGACTCAATACGAAGCAGCTGTACGCACTGCCAAAGCAGCAGTGGCTACAGCAGAAGCAGCAGTGAGTACTCAACAGATGACGTATGACAATAAGAAAGAGTTGAACAAAAAGCAAATCATCAGTGACTATGACCTGGCAATGGCAGAAAACTCCCTGGCACAGACCAAAGCCCAATTGGCACAAGCAAAAGCGCAACTGACCACTGCTCAACAGAACTTGTCATTCACACAGGTTAAAAGTCCGTCAGATGGCGTTATCAACAATATCCCTTATCGTGTAGGAGCATTGGTAAGCCCTTCTATCGCTACGCCGATGACTACTGTATCCGAGATTGACGAAGTATATGTATACTTCTCAATGACAGAAAAGGAATTGCTGGCAATGACTAAGTCCGGTAGCACTATCAAAGAAGAAATCAGCAAAATACCGACTATCAAACTGCAATTAATCGATGGTTCCACATACGATATAGAGGGTAAAGTAGATGCTATCACAGGCGTTATCGACCAATCTACCGGTTCGGTAAGCATCCGTGCTATCTTCCCGAATAAGGAACATGTATTGCGTAGCGGAGGTACTGCAAACGTTCTGATTCCTTATACCATGGAGAATGTAATCACTATACCGCAGTCTGCAACAGTAGAAATCCAGGATAAGAAGTTCGTTTACGTTTTGCAACCAGACAACACGGTAAAATATACAGAAATCAAAATATTCAATCTGGATAACGGAAAAGACTACTTGGTTACTTCCGGTTTGAATTCAGGAGATAAAATCGTAATCGAAGGAGTACAAAACCTGAAAGATGGCCAGAAGGTTCAGCCTATCACACCGGCGCAAAAAGAAGCAAACTATCAACAACATTTGAAAGACCAACACGACGGTAATTTAGCCACAGCCTTCAACTAATAATCAGATAATCATTATGAAATTAGATAGATTTATTAACCGTCCGGTACTATCAACCGTTATTTCTATCCTGATAGTCATCCTGGGGGCTATCGGATTGGCGACACTGCCTATCACGCAGTATCCGGACATCGCGCCTCCTACCGTTTCGGTAAGAGCCACCTATACGGGAGCCAGTGCATCGACCGTATTGAATTCTGTGATTGCTCCGTTGGAGGAACAAATCAACGGTGTAGAAAACATGATGTATATGACCTCAACTGCGTCAAACACGGGTTCCGGTGAGATATCCATATATTTCAAACAAGGAACAAACCCGGACATGGCCGCCGTCAATGTACAAAACCGTGTTTCTATGGCACAAGGTCTGTTGCCAGCCGAAGTAACTAAAGTCGGTGTAACCACTCAAAAACGCCAGACTTCCATGCTGGTAGTATTCTCTCTCTATGACGAGACAGATACATATAGCGAATCGTTTATTGAAAACTATGCTAAGATCAACTTGATTCCTCAAGTACAACGTGTACCGGGTGTGGGTGACGCCAACGTTTTGGGTCAGGATTATTCTATGCGTATCTGGTTACGACCGGACGTCATGGCACAATACAAGCTCGTTCCCGGTGATGTTTCCGCTGCTCTGGCAGAACAGAATGTCGAAGCTGCTCCAGGACAGTTCGGTGAACGCAGTAACCAGACTTTCCAATACACCATCCGTTATAAAGGACGCTTGCAACAGCCTGAAGAGTTTGAAAATATCGTTATCAAATCTCTTCCTGACGGTGAAGTACTCCGTCTGAAAGATATAGCAGAAATTCAGCTGGACCGCTTGGGATATAACTTTACCAACCGGGTAGACGGGCACAAGTCTGTGACTTGTATCGTATACCAGATGGCAGGAACCAATGCGACACAGACCATCAGTGATATTGAGGCATTGTTGGATGAAGCATCAAAAACGTTGCCTACCGGATTGAAACTGAACATCTCCATGAATGCCAACGACTTCCTTTTCGCTTCTATCCATGAAGTGTTGAAGACGTTGATCGAAGCATTTATCCTGGTGTTTATCGTAGTGTATATCTTCTTGCAGGATTTACGTTCCACATTGATTCCGACTATCGCCATTCCGGTAGCTCTGATCGGTACTTTCTTCATCCTGTCCCTGGTAGGATTCAGTTTGAACTTGTTGACGTTATGTGCGCTCGTGCTTGCTATCGCGATTGTGGTCGACGATGCGATTGTGGTCGTCGAGGGTGTGCATGCCAAGCTTGACCAAGGTTATACATCTGCCCGTCTGGCTTCTATCGATGCCATGAATGAATTGGGTGGTGCTATCGTATCTATTACGCTGGTTATGATGGCCGTATTCGTTCCGGTAAGTTTCATGGGAGGTACAGCAGGAACATTCTATCGTCAGTTCGGTATGACTATGGCTATCGCTATCGGTCTGTCCGCATTGAACGCATTGACTTTGAGTCCGGCTTTGTGCGCCGTTCTTCTGAAACCTCACAAAAAAGAAGATGGAACAACGGAAGACTCCACATTGAAAGAACGTATGAAAGTAGCCTATACGGCAGCCCATACAACTATGATCAACAGATATACCGAAGCTATCGGAAAGATGTTGCATCCGGGAATTACACTTACTTTGACGCTTATTGCCATTCTCGGCATGATCTTTGGTTTGTTCAGTATCAATCCGATAGTCACTGCAATTTTCGTAGTGCTTAGTATTCTGGCACTGATCGGAATGAGTACGAAGAAGTTTAAAAACAGATTCAACGATACATACGAATCAATCCTGAAACGTTATAAGAAACGAGTACTGTTCTTTATCCAGAAGAAATGGTTGTCTATGGGATTAGTTGTCGCTTCCATTGCGATACTTGTATTCTTCATGAACACCACTCCGACAGGTATGGTGCCTAATGAAGATACCGGAACGCTGATGGGAGCAGTGACATTACCTCCGGGTACTTCCCAAGACCGTTCTGAAAAAATCCTGGCACGTGTAGACAGTCTGATCGCTTCCGATCCTGCGGTATTGTCACGTACCATGATTTCCGGATTCAGCTTTATCGGTGGCCAGGGACCATCATACGGTTCTTTCATCATCAAACTGAAAGACTGGGACGAACGTTCCATGATACAGAATTCAGACGTTGTAGTCGGTTCCTTATATATGCGTGCACAAAAGATTATCAAAGAAGCACAGGTATTGTTCTTCGCTCCTCCTATGATCCCGGGTTACTCGGCATCTACGGATATTGAGGTCAATATGCAAGATAAGACCGGTGGTGATCTGAACAAATTCTTCGATGTGGTTAATGATTATACGGCAGCATTGGAAGCACGTCCGGAAATTAATTCAGCAAAGACTTCCTTCAACCCGAATTTCCCGCAATACATGATTGACATTGATGCGGCAGCTTGTAAAAAAGCTGGCATCAGCCCGAGCGATATCCTCACTACTATGCAAGGATATTACGGAGGTTTGTACGCATCCAACTTCAATCGTTTCGGTAAGATGTATCGTGTTATGATTCAGTCAGATCCGTTATCACGCAAAAACCTGGAATCTTTAAAAAATATCAAGGTGCGTAATAGTGCAGGCGAGATGGCCCCGATTGCCCAGTTCATTTCTGTGGAGAAAGTATATGGTCCGGATATTATTAGTCGTTTCAACCTTTATACCTCTATGAAAGTAATGGTAGCTCCGGCAAGTGGTTATACATCCGGTCAGGCATTGACGGCTCTTGCCGAAGTTGCTCAAGAAAACCTGCCTACCGGTTATACGTATGAACTAGGAGGTATGGCGCGTGAAGAGGCTCAAAGTAGCGGAAGTGCTACCGGACTGATTTTTGTACTCTGTTTTGTATTCGTTTACTTATTGTTGAGTGCACAGTACGAAAGTTACATTCTTCCATTGGCCGTATTATTATCCATTCCGTTCGGTCTATTAGGCAGTTTCCTGTTTGTGAATGGTGTAAGTGCTATCGGTAATATTTCGGCATTGAAGATGAAATGAACTGTACAAGATGATGTAAAGGGGGTATAATGATAAAAGATTAATTTGTGTGATTTGAAACTATTAAAGGATAGATATTTAGTATGACTTGGAGGAAACAGGTATGACATTAGAAAATATAGCAAGTGTAACTGCAGGACAGATTATGACAAGGGTGACAGCTGATAAAGATGCTGGCAATCAGGTTGTAGAAAATGTGAAAGTATTAGTTCCTAAAGCGATTGTATCGGGTGTAATTGTAAAAGAGGATTTAGGCAAAGCAGAACTTGGTAAGCAGATTGATGAAGAAAAATACACGCATGAAGGGGATGTGGTAATAAAGCTTTCAACACCATACGATGCAGCATATGTTAATGAAGAAAATGCAGGGATTGCCATTCCATCATTTTGCGCAGCGATTAGAATTACAGATAATGATAAGATGGATGCTATGTATTTGACAGCATTTCTTAACTCGTCATATGTAAGAGACGAGCTTACTGCAAAGGTTGTAGGTTCAGCAAGACCAATGATTAAGATTACTGATATTAGGGCATTGGAAGTACCTGAACTTAATATGAAGGATATGCAGGATATAGGAAAAGCATTTGTACTTAGTGGATTAAAGAAAGCCACTCTTCAGGAAATGATAGATAATGAAACAAAATTGATGGAAAATGTTGTATTAGCAAGCATAAAGGAAGGGATTAATAATGAAGATTAAAAAGATGGAAAATCTATGGGTTGCTGCAAATAAATTACGTGGAGCATTTGAGATAACAGAATTACATAAAGTGATGCTTTATGGATTGTTGTTTAAATATCTGGAGTTGAAGAGGGACATATTCAGTTCTTATGACGAAAAATTTTCTCTTGGATATTTATCGTTGACTTATGGAAAACTTGTAGATTCTAATGGGTTATTAGAATATGTAAGTGCGGTTGAAAAAGAGTTTAGAATTGAAGAGCGAGTGTTGAAGGAATCTCTTAATTCAGCGATTGAGAAAGCAGATTCTGAAAATGTAAGAATTATTTTTGAAGAAGTTAATAACTTGGATGTTGAAGATGAAATTGAAATCTATAATATTGCAAAAATAATATTGGATAGAATGATTGCAAGTGGTGGAGGACGAGGAAGCGGAGAGTATTGTAGAGCTGAATCATTACCCAAGATTGCAGAAACACTTATTGAAGTAGAAGATGATATGTCAGTATATGATGCATGCTGCGGAACGGGTATTTTAGTAAATTCTGTAGCAAATGGTAAAGGAAGGGTTTTTGCTCAAGATATTAATGTTTCAATTATAGGCATTGCTGCTATTATGACAATTCTAAGTGGTAACAAAATTGGAGCAGTCAAATGTGCAGATTCCTTATATAATCCAATAGAGCACAATGATAAGTATGATAGAATTATACTTGAACCCCCTTTTGGTGGAAGATATAGTAAAGAGTATATAATGAATATACCATCTGATAATTGCATGTATGAACATACTAGCGATTCACGATACCTTTTTATCAGACATGCATTAGCTTCATTAAAGGATGATGGAATTGCTGCTATACTTGTTCCAATGGGAGCATTATTTTGTTCAGGCAGTACAGGTAGTATCAGACAAAAACTGGTAGATGATAATTATATTGAAGCTATTATTGAATTTCCTAAAAATATGCTGTTCCCATACGCATCTGTTGCAACAGCTTTGGTTATATTGAAGAAAAATAAAGTGAATGACGATATTATAATGATAAATTCCAAAGATTTTTTTATGAAGATAATAAAGGGGTTTACCATAACAGACGAAAATGTTCAACGCATTACTGAAATATATCGAAATCGTGAAGTTATTGAGGGAGTATCAAATACTATCACGAAAGAAATTGCAGCAGAAAATGGATATAACTTATGTACAACGCAGTATGTTACACTTAAAGCAAGTGAAGGAATTGTTGTAGAAGATAACAGAAAGTTTATTGAAAACTATGAGGAACTACTACAGAGACTGAGAAATATTGATAAGGAGCTTGATGAAGTACGTAGTCGGTTTGTAAAGGAGGCTTGATTATGAGTAATTTTCAATTCTTGGAATCACATTGGACAGACCTTGCCAAACTTGGCGATTTATCAGAAAAATATGTATATTCTGATCCTAATACATCCATTATCAAACAGGGGATGTTATCAGAAGTAATGGTAAAGTATATGCTTGCATATGACGGCATAGCAGAGCCGGCATATGATAATACACATGCCAACAGAATCAGAATACTTAAGAATAATGATTTGTTACCAAGAGAGATTGATAACACTTTGTATATTCTTAGAAAAGCCAGAAATGATGCCGCTCACAATGCTGCTGATGAAGGTGAAAAAGCTCTTAATAATTTGCAGTTAATGTATGAATTATGCGTATGGTATATGCAGACATATGGTGATTATAATTATGAGCCGACAGGGTATGTACAGCCAGTTGATATGACTGTATGTTTAGCTGACCTTGAAAAAGAAAATGCAGAACTGGAAGAACGCAACCAACAATTATTGATTGAAATTGAGCAAATACAGAAAAATGGTAGGGCGGACAGTAAACGTAGAACTGTAGCGTACCAGAAGGCACTTAACGTGTATTTGTCAGAAGCACAGACAAGAGAACTTATTGATGAGCAGCTCCGAAAGGTCGGATGGGAAGCTAATACAACGGAACTTCGATATTCTAATGGTACAAGACCAACTAAGGGAAAGAATCTTGCTATTGCAGAATGGCCTACAGATTCAAAAACGAGTAATAATGGTTATGCAGATTACGCCTTGTTTATAGGTGAAAAGCTTGTAGGTATCATAGAGGCAAAGAAGAAGCATACGAATATTTCATCAGTATTAGATGGTCAGTGTAAGGACTATGCAAAGATGATTAAGGCAGAACACCAGAAGTATGTAATAAATAGATTTGGTGCATATATGGTTCCGTTTCTTTATGCTACCAATGGCAGACCATATATTAAGCAGTATGAGCAGATGTCAGGAATATGGTGCCTGGATGTCAGAGAACCATTTAACGCACCAAAAGCGTTATCTGGATGGTCAACACCAGAAGGTATTGAGCAGGCACTGGAAAAAGATATTGTAGAGGCTGATAAGAAGTTAGCTTCTACTGGATACGAAGTATTGCAGGATCCTGATGGCCTAAATCTTCGTTATTATCAGATAGAAGCGATTCAGGCTGCCGAAAAAGCAATAGCAGAACATAAGCAGACAGCACTTCTTGCAATGGCTACGGGAACAGGTAAGACAAGGACTGTGCTTGGAATGATTTATAGATTTCTTGATGCTGGGAGATTTAAGAGAATCCTGTATCTTGTCGATAGAACATCACTCGGTGATCAGACTATGGATACATTCAAAGAGGTTAAGCTTAAAGAATTACTTACTTTGAATCAGATGTATGATGTGAAGTCTTTAGAAGATAAAGAATTTGAGAAGGACACCAGGGTGCATATTGCTACTGTTCAGAGTCTTGTGAAACGTATTATGTACAATGAGTCAGATAAAAGTCTTGGAGTATCAGATTATGACATGGTCATCGTAGATGAAGCGCACAGGGGCTATATTCTGGACAAAGAAATGGGAGATGATGAGGTACTGTATCGTGACCAGAATGACTTCCGAAGTAAGTACAGGGCGGTAATTGATTATTTTGATGCAGTAAAAATTGCACTTACAGCAACGCCAGCTCTTCATACAACAGAGATATTTGGAAAGCCTGTATATTCATATGATTATCGTACAGCAGTCATCGATGGATTTCTGGTTGACCATGATGCACCGCATATTATCAAAACAAAGTTATCAGAAGAGGGAATCAGTTTTGAGAAAGGTTCAACAGTACCGATATATGATCCTGTTACAAATGAAATTACAAACAGTTCAGAATTGGAAGATGACCTGAAATTTGAAGTTGAAGATTTTAATAGGCGAGTGGTTGACAAAAGCTTTAATGAGACAGTCTTACAGGAAATTGCAAAGGATATTGATCCTAACGAAAAAGGGAAAACTCTTATCTTTGCAGTAGATGATGCTCATGCAGATATGATTACTCAGATATTAAAAGATTACTACACGAATCTTGGAATCTCTGAGGAAGCGGTAATGAAGATTACCGGATCAATTGAAAATGGTAATCCTGTAAAGATAAAGGAAGCAATTCGCAGATTTAAGAATGAAACCTATCCTAATATCGTTGTTACAGTAGATTTGTTGACAACTGGTATTGATGTAGAGGAAATTGTAAATCTTGTATTTATGAGAAGAATCCGTTCAAGAATATTGTTTGAACAGATGCTTGGTAGAGCTACCAGATTATGTCCTGAAATAGGAAAGACACATTTTGAGATATATGATGCAGTAGGAGTCTATAATGCGTTAGAACCTGTTTCCACAATGAAACCAGTAGTAGCCAATCCAGCAACTACATTTGATGATTTAATTGATGGTATTGATTCATTAGATACCGACAGGGCAAGGAAAAACCAGATTGACCTTATCGTTGCCAAAATGCGTAGGAATAAATCACAGATGAGTGATAAGTACAGAGCACGATTTGAGCAGATAACTGGAGGTTTGACGCCAGAGAAATTTATAGAGAAAATTCATAGTATGTCGGTTGATAAGGCAATTGAAACTGTAAAGAATAACAGGCAGGCGTTTGAATATGTCAAGAGAATGCCAAAGGAAAGAGAAAAGTTCATAAGTGATGAGCCAGACGAGCTTCGTAGTCATACCAGAGGATATGGTGATGCTACAAGACCAGAGGATTATCTAAAAGAATTTAGAGATTTTATAGATAATAATATCAATGAGATAGCAGCTTTGAATATAGTTGCTACACGTCCGAAGGAATTAACAAGACAGTCACTAAAGGATTTGAAGATTATCCTTGATGGAAAGCATTTCAACGAGACTATGCTGCAGACAGCATGGAAAGAAATGACAAATGAAGATATTGCAGCAGATATCATAAGCTTTATTCGTCAGCGAAGCATTGGAGATGCTTTGATTAGTAAAGATGACCGTATACATAACGCCATTGTAAAGACAAAGGCTAATCATCCGGAGCTTAGCAAAATTCAGTTAGGATGGTTGGATAGGATTGAAGCCCAGCTTCTTAAGGAAGTAGTGCTCAACAGAGAGACTTTTGATTCGGATGCATTTAAGAACAAAGGTGGTTATAATGCGGTAAACAAGGCATTTGGGCAGAAATTAGATGAGTTCATTGATGAAATCAATGGATATATGTATTCAGCATAAATTACAAGGAGAAAATGATAGATGACAAATCAGGAAATAGTAGCAAAGTTGTGGAATCTCTGTAATGTCCTTAGAGATGATGGTATTACATATCACCAGTATGTTACAGAACTTACTTACATCTTGTTTTTGAAGATGGCAAAGGAAACAGGAACCGAGGATAAGATTCCAGAGAAATACCGCTGGGATAGATTAGCAGAAAAAGATGGACTTGCGTTGAAAAAATTCTACGAGGACTTGCTTCGTGAGCTGGGCGAAAAAGGTACAGGTCGTATTCAGGAAATTTATTCAGGGGCAAGAAGTAATATTGAAGAGCCAGCAAACTTAAAGAAAATCATTACAAACATCAATGACCTTGACTGGTATTCTGCAAAAGAAGAAGGACTTGGAAATCTTTACGAGGGATTATTAGAGAAAAATGCAAATGAGAAGAAGTCAGGAGCAGGTCAGTATTTTACTCCGAGAGTACTGATTGATATAATGACAGAATTAATAGCACCTCAGCCGGGAGAAAGATGTAACGATCCTGCATGTGGTACATTTGGGTTTATGATAGCGGCGGATGCATATGTAAAGGCACATACAGATGACCTATTTTCTTTAACTTCAGAACAGCAGGCATTTCAGAAGAATGAGGCATTTACAGGGGCAGAACTTGTACATGAGACTCATAGGCTGGCTCTGATGAATGCAATGCTTCACGATATTGATGGTAAGATATATCTGTGTGATACCTTATCAAATCAGGGGAAACAGATGAACGGATTTGATGTTGTTCTTACAAATCCTCCTTTTGGAACAAAAAAGGGAGGAGAGCGTGCAAACAGAGATGACTTTACATTCCAGACAAGCAATAAGCAGCTTAATTTCTTACAGCATATTTATCGGTCACTCAAAGCTGATGGCAAGGCAAGAGCGGCTGTAGTATTGCCAGATAATGTATTGTTCGCTGATGGTGAGGGTGAGAGAATACGAAAAGACCTTATGGATAAGTGTAATCTTCACACTGTACTCAGGCTTCCGACAGGAATATTCTATGCACAAGGGGTAAAGACCAATGTGTTGTTCTTTACAAGAGGTACAACTGATAAGGATAACACAAAGGAAGTATGGTTTTATGATTTAAGAACAAACATGCCTTCATTT
>OHQQ01000911.1_pt1 | contig 15951 bp, 16 predicted proteins | sample 1578211 | NCBI WGS metagenome assembly OHQQ01 (sample SAMEA3879539, study PRJEB24766) | human gut metagenome | biome: human-associated habitat; feature: feces | place: USA | collected 1985/1987
TCATAGAATATCTGAAAGAGATGAAGTATACCCATGTAGAACTGATGGGTATTGCAGAGCATCCGTTTGACGGTTCCTGGGGATATCAGGTGACCGGCTACTATGCACCGACTTCCCGTTACGGAACGCCGAAAGATTTCATGTACCTGATAAACGAACTGCACAAGGCCGGAGTCGGCGTGATTCTGGACTGGGTACCTGCGCATTTTGCAACTGATGCCCATGGCTTGGCTGAATTTGACGGTCAGTGCATTTTTGAACATCCCGATCCCCGTCTGGGAGAGCATCCCGAATGGGGAACCAAAATCTTCAATTACGGCAAAAATGAAGTAAAGAACTTCCTGGTAGCCAATGCCCTGTTCTGGCTCAGAGAGTTCCATGTGGACGGCATCCGTGTAGATGCGGTGGCATCCATGCTATATCTGGATTATGGTAAAAAAGAAGGTGAGTGGCTGCCGAATAAATTCGGTGGCAACAAGAATCTGGAGGCCATTGAGTTCTTCCACCATCTGAATTCTGTCATCCGTGGAACGTATCCCGGATTTGTGACAATTGCCGAGGAATCCACGGCGTGGCCGAATGTGACCAGCGATATCGGAGGCGAGGGATTAGGCTTCTCCTTTAAATGGAATATGGGCTGGATGCATGATTTCTGTGAATACATGAAGCTGGATCCTTTGTATCGTAAGGGCAATCATTACGCTATGACCTTTGCCATGAGCTACAATGACAGTGAGAACTACATTCTGCCCCTGTCTCATGACGAAGTGGTACATCTGAAGTGTTCCATGGTAAATAAGATGCCAGGTTATACTGCGGATAAATACGCAAATCTGCGTGTGGGCTATACCTACATGTTCGGACATTCCGGCAAAAAGCTGCTGTTCATGGGACAGGATTTCGGACAGGAGCGTGAGTGGAGTGAAGAGCGCGAACTGGACTGGTATCTGTTAGGCGAGAAGCTGAATCAGGGCGTACATACCTATGTAAAGGAACTGTTGGAACTGTACCGCAAGTATCCTGCAATGTATGAGATCGACAATACCTGGGACGGTTTCGAGTGGATGAATGCGGATGATGCAGAACACAGCACCTATTGTTTCGTGAGAAAAGGTTCCAGCGGCAAAAACAATCTGCTGTTTGTATTGAATATGACTCCGATGAAATGGGAGAATTATACCGTACCCGTGCCGAAAAAGAAGAAATATAAGCTGCTGCTCAACAGTGATGAGGAACGTTTTGGCGGCTGGGGCAATGAGATTCCCGCAGAGATCATGGCAGAGAAAAAACCTTACCATTACAAGGATTATTCTATCAGCTTTGATCTGCCCCCTTATGGAGCTGCTGTATTTCTGTTCTAAGTCCGGTTAAGAAATTATAAGAAACGACCGAAATAAAAGATGAGTGTGACCAAAAGGTGCACTCATCTTTTTTCTTAACTATTCAGAGACATGTAAATATCACTAAGGCCTCTTTGAATGCTTGTATTCGTAAGAGGATTTAGTGATATTTATAGGGCGATATAGCCTCAATGGGCAAAAGGAAAGTTCTGAAAGAGCGATTTTGCGAATGAGTCTCTGAATAGTTATTTCAAGAGTTATTACCAGGAAGGACGACAAGCGTGAAGATAACATTTCAGAATCAGACGGTAACTGATACAGAAAATAGAACAGAAAGTATCCAGACGGAGAAAAATACCTGGGGCAGAGATAAAATACAGCGCAATAAAAAAAGTGTGAATGCAAATACTTTTGGAGCCGTATACGAGAGTGGGCAGATCCCAATGCCTGTGGGAAATGAAGAGAATAATAAGGGAAAATCCCTGATTGAACTGCAGCAGGATGCCGGGAACACCAATGTGGCATTACAGCAGGATTACATGACACTACTGTCACATACTATGTCCCAGGAGGATTATGCGAAGGCTTGTGAGGACGGATTTGACCCCAGAGAACTGGATCAGGATACCGCAGTTACCATCGTGGACAGGATCAAAGCAGAACTGGTGCGTTCCGGACAGAACATTGCCGGATACACGGACGACATAGATCTGGACACCCTGGCGGCAGCTGTGGGCAGCGATACACTGGCACAAAGTATTGAAGAACAGTTCCGGGCAACGGATATACCTCTGACTCCTGAAAATGTAGATGAATTAAAAACCGCCTGGGAGCTGGCATCTTCTCTGCAGCAGCCCCAGGAAGGCGAGGTCGGGTATCTTGTAGATAATGGATTGGAGCCGGAGATCTGGAACTTGTATGTGGCAGAGAACAGCGGTGCGAAAGTACAGCAGAATACCGTACCGCAGGAATTGCAGGACCAGATGGATAAGGTGATCACGGATGCCGGCCTGCCGGTCAATGATGAGAATCGCCAGAAAGCGCAGTGGCTGGTGGGAGCAGGTTTGCCACTGACAACGGATACCCTGCAGCAGCTGGCAGAACTGGATACGATTGACTATCCCGTCAGTGAGGATGCTTTTGCACAGGCAGCGGCATCGGCACTCGCGGAGGGGAAATCCCCTGTTCATGCGAATCTGGCACGGCAGGAAAATATATACGAGAAAGCCACAGAAATGGTACAGGACTGGTTCTCGGATGCAAAATGGGATGTCACGGCGGAGAATCTGGCGGCCAAAAAACAACTGGAAGAGATCCGGTTGCGCATGACAGCGGAAGTGAATGTGAAACTCTTACAGAGTGATTTTTCCATTGATACGGCCCCTATGGAGCAGCTGATCGAAGCACTGCGTAGAGCGGAGGCAGAAGTTGCGGATAAGTATTTCCCCAACGATGCGGATGCCGTGGCAAAATATGAGACCTATACACAGACCGTACAGGTGACAAACGAACTGCCGGGACTGCCGGTCAGCGTGTTGGGACCCTATAGCCTGGAACAGAAAGTTTCTCAGGAGACCGTGGCAGAATTTCACAGCGAAGGTAAGGCGTTGCAGACGGCCTATACAGAAGCAAATGAACGTTATGAGACACTGATGACAGCCCCCAGAAGAGATCTGGGGGACAGCATCCGCAAGGCATTTTCCAATGTAGATGACATTCTGACAGATATGTCATTGGATAAAACACTGGAGAACCAGCGGGCGGTCCGCATCCTCGCGTATAACCGGATGGAGATTACTGCAGAAAATATCGAGAGAGTCAAAGAAGCAGACAAACAGGTCACTGCAGTGATTGAGAAACTGACACCGAAGAATGTATTACAGATGATCCGGGACGGCGTAAATCCGTTGGAGAAGACTTTTGGGGAACTGGAGTCCTATTTTGCCGAAAATCCTCAGAGTTATGAGGAAGAGGCGGAGGACTACAGCCGTTTCCTGTATCAGCTGGAACAAAAGAAAGATATCACGGAGAATGAGCGGAAAGCTTATATCGGTATCTATCGTATGGTACACCAGATTGAGAGAGAAGATGGTGCCGCAGTAGGCGCGGTGGTAAATACCGGCGCAGAATTGCAATTTTCCACACTCCTGGCAGCTTCCAGGAGCAGAAGAACCTCCCATATGGACTGGAAAGTGTCGGATGATACCGGACTGACACAGGAAGTACGTTTATCGGAGAACAATATTTCAGAGCAGATTTCTGTAGGGATGGCAAAAGAAATATTGACAGATGTGTCAGAAGACGCTGAGAGCAGAGACGCATATTATCAGGAATGTCTGCAGCAGATGCGGGAAGCGGTAGAGACCGAACCGGGAGCAGCACAAATGTTGGAAAGGGGAGAGGTAAATACCAGTACTTCTAACCTGCTGGCAGCTCAGGCTCTGCTGGAGGATCCGGCGGAACTGTTCAGCGACCTGCAACGCTATCGTAAGAAATACAACAAAGAGAAAGAAATACCTGTGGCGGCAACCGGAGGGGAGCCTGCCGGAACAGAAGCCTCCGGATTGTGGGAACAGCTGGATCAGCAGAATTTTGCAGATGATTACCGGACCATGCTTCAGGATGCTTTACAGGAGACAGAGACGATCAGTCTGGAACAGGCAGAGAGCCATCTGGATGTGAAACAGTTACAACTGGTACACAAACAGCTGCGCCTTGCAGGAAATCTTCAGAACAGGCAGGAGTATTTCCTGCCGATGTATCTGGGAGACCAGCTGGCAGGAGTGCATCTTACCCTACAGCAGGGAGCCGGAGAGACCTCGGCTGTGGATATCCGGGTAGATGCGGGAGACGAACAGTTGGAAGCGCATTTACAGGTCAACGGAGAACACATCGAAGGTTATCTCGTAGGAAATACCCCGGAAGAGGTTACGAAACTGGAAAAGACCTCCGATATATTCCTTGAATGGATTCAGACAGATACCTCTGCAGACTGGAAAGCGGAAAAGCTTTCTGTTGTCAGCTCCCGGGATATGACAAGGATGGCTGCCGGTGAGACGCAAAATGCAGAAACAATAGAGAGCCGGGCAGATGCGGCGCAACTGTACCGCCTGGCAAAAGGATTCCTGCAGGCTGTCGCAGACAGCAGCGGAAAGTAAGGAGTAACAACACATGAGAATTAATTACAATGTATCGGCAATGTTATCCAACAATGCCTTATCTACCAATGATGACCTGCTGTCCAAATCATTAGAGAGACTTTCTTCCGGATTAAAGATCAATCATGCAAAGGATAATCCGGCAGGACTGGCAATGTCCAAACGTATGAATGCCCAGATCGAGGGCCTGTCCGTGGCAAACCAGAATGCCAGCGACGGCGTATCCATTATCGAGATTGCAGATGGCGCCATGACCGAGATCAGTGAGATGCTGCAGCGAATCAATGAGCTCTCCGTCAAGGCTGCGAACGGTATAATGACGGATGATGACCGAGCTACCGTACAGGATGAAGTAAAGCAACTGAAAGAGGAAATCACCAGAATTTCTGACGTAACAGAGTTCAACGGACAGAAACTGCTGAATGGGGAGTACGATCTGAAGGGATATACCAACAAGCAGGAAGTTAAGGTGAACTACTATTCTACCGACGTGCCGGTAAAAGAATATACCATAAAGTCTATACCGCTGACAAAGGATGCGGACGGCAATATTGTGCTGGACGGAGATGTGACGTTCGGAGATGGTTTCCCGGATGCGAAGACACTGAAGACTGAACTGAAGGATGATCTTTTGACTATCACCGGAGAAAACGGATTTGAGATGCGACTTGATGTGAGCGGAACTTTGAATGGAGCACAGACAGGAACAACGGTTAAGGATCTGAAGATCAATGCCACAGGTATCGGCGCTATGCGTTTACAGATCGGAGCTAATGAGCATCAGGTGCTGGAAGTAAATATTCCGGCTGTTTCCCTGCAAAATATGGGAATTGAGAATGTTGATGTCAGCACTGCAGAAGGTGCGGACGATGCCATTGATCGCGTAGACGGCGCCATCAAATATGTATCTTCCGTTCGAGGCAGACTGGGTGCATTCCAGAACCGTCTGGAATCTACGATCAACAGTCTGGATATTACCAGCGAAAATATGACTTCCGCATATTCCCGTATCATGGATGTAGATATGGCGGAAGAAATGACTTCTTATACGACTTATCAGATCCTGGCACAGGCAGGAACCTCCATGCTGGCACAGGCCAACGAGAGACCGTCTCAGGTACTGCAGTTGTTACAGTAGGAAAGTTCTGAATAAGAGGACATGGCAGAATGACAAAAGAATGCAAACAACAATTTACACTTCGGATTACGCAGGCGAATTCCACGCAGTTGATCGTGATCCTGTATGAAATGACCTTACAATATCTGGCAGACGGAGAGCAGGCAGTAGATGATGCCGGACTGGCGGAAGCTGTTCACAGAGCCAGAGGATGTATCAAAGAGCTCCTGAACTCTCTGCACAGAGAATACAGCCCGGCAGGAGAGCTTTCCAGACTGTACCTGTTCTGCCTTCGCAGACTTGCTGTATGTGAAGTCCGCAGAGACCGCACAATATTGGAAGAGATTCGCAAAGTGATCGCACCTCTCTGCGATGCGTACAGGCAGATCCAGGATCAGGATACTTCCGGCCCGGTGATGAACAATTCTCAGACAGTATATGCCGGACTGACTTACGGCAGGAACCAGTTAACCGAAAACATGGCTGACCAGGGCACGAATCGGGGAATGTTGGTATAGATTTTTTTCCCGATCCGCCGGCTGCAGAGCGGCCAGCTCTGTGAGATGCTGATACCTTTTTTGTAACGCATTGATTTCATAAATATAACTGTCAATGAGATCACTTTCCAAAGCATTATCGAAACCCGCATAGGCGATTTCCAACGCCTGGCGGGTTTTTCTTATGGATTCTTTCAGATCTATGGGAGAGAAATCCTCTTCAATGATTTCCGGGGAGGCATCTGCCTGACTAAAAAAGATTTTCATAACATTAACCGTCCTTTCTGCTAACAGTATAGGAACAAAAAAGGAAAAATATACCTGACATGGAGGAAAACGGAAGACATTTTTACACGGAAAGAGGAATAGATTAGGATAAAGAATTGTCGGGAATGTGAGAACAACAGTGGAACATCCAGAAAATTTATTATGGCTGATAGCAGTGGCGGCATTATTGCTGCTCATAAGCTTTTTTGGGAAAAAGGCAGAGTGGCTCCTCAATTTTGCATTGCGGGGCATTATGGGAACCATTGCCATTTATTTTATTAATATGGGTGTGACTTTCCTTGGATTTACTACAGTGGTTGGAATCAATGCAGTAAGTATTTTGACAACGGGAATCCTTGGAATTCCGGGCATTGTGATGCTGTACGGGCTAAGTATTTATGAAATATTATAAAAAGTTGTTTTGACATACGGAAAGCGTGTAAAATAGCGTATTTCAGGATGACTGAAAATATGAAAAACAATTCTGTTTGTTAAAATGTACTAAAGTTTATCTTTTTACGAAAAAGGTATTGCCAGACGGAAAGTGAGCATTTATAATTCATCTTACAACCAATCGCGATGGTTGTTCAGAGCATCTTATAAGATCTTTTAGAATTTCTATTTTGGGATAGATTCATCCCGCATTACCAGAAGATTGATTTTGAATAGTTGGGAGGAAGGTGACGACAGGACTATACGCAGGAAAATAATGTGAAATCAGGAGAAGGAGATGAGATATTTGGGGTATTATGTATACTTTTGGCAATAGCTTGCTGTTTTGATTACAAAACGCACAGGATACCCAATTGGCTGATCGTATGCTGCATGTTTGCAGGCCTGGGGTATCGGTTGATCAGCGGCGGGTACAAAGGCGTTTTGGAATATCTGGCAAGTGCATTACTGACAACGATATTACTTTATTTTGTTTTTTGGATCGGAGCCATAGGAGCCGGTGATGTTAAGATGTTGGGAGTCTGTGCCGGTTTTTTTCCCTGGAATAAAGTACTTTATTTTCTGTTTTTCGCGCTCATGATTGCAGCAGTAATTGCACTTTTCAAAATGTATCTGGAACGCAATATGAAAGACCGTTTGTACTATTTGGGAGAGTACTTATGGGACGTATTCCGGTGTGGAAGATGGAAACTTTATTTTGCCGGAGAACGGGAAGGTGCCGGAGCAGGGATTTGCATGGCGGGACCGGTGTTCTGCAGTGCATTGATGTATATGGGAGGAATGTATTGATGGAACAAAAGGAACCGGTTCTGGTTCTGTATGACCGGGAGGAAGAATATGCGCGGCTTTTTTCAGAATACCTGAAGAGGCAAAAGGAATTGCCCTGGCAGATCCATACTTATACCAGGGCGGAAGAACTGTTGGCGGGAGAGAAAAGCGGGGAGGTAACAATGCTGGTGGTGGCGGAATCCTCCTGTGAGGAGGCATTGAACACATTACAGCCGACATGTCAGGCAATTTTAAATGAGAGCGGAACTCTCCGCTTTCATCAGTTTCCCAATATTAACAAATATCAGGAAGCGGGACAGGTGTGGAAGGAACTGTTGGCGTTGTATGTAGAGACGACGGGGATACGGATGCCGCTGTTATGTGCGGAATATAAGACCCGTTTTATCGGAATGTACTCTCCGGTTCACAGATGCCTTCAAAGTACGTTCGCATTGACTTTCGCACAGCTGATGGCAGAAAAACATGCCACGCTGTATCTGAATTTCGAACATTATGTGGGGATCATAGAATTGCTTCCGGAGAGACAGAACCGGGATCTGGCAGATCTGCTCTATTTTTTAGCAGGAGATGAAGGAAAATTTCCTCTTCGCATGCAGACGGTCATTCAGAGAAAAGGCAATCTGGATTATATTCCACCCATGCGGAACGGACAGAACCTGTTGGGGATCACCTGGGAAGAATGGAGAAGTCTGTTCCAGAGGATCGAGGAGCTGGGAAAATACGAATATGTCATTCTGGATCTGAGTGAAAGCATACAGGGGCTGTTGGATGTTCTGCAGATGTGTATCAAAGTATTTACGCTGACCAGAGAGGACAAGATGTCACAGTGTAAACTGGATCAATATGAACAGCTATTGTCACTATGCGAGAAAGAGGAAGTAAAGGGGAAGACCAGAAAGCTGAGTTTGCCATACTTTCAGCGACTTCCCGTGGAAATGGAACAGTATACCAGAGGGGAACTGGCAGATTATGTGAGAAAAGAAATAGAGACATTGGAAGAGTAGAATAGGAGAAGGACAAATGGATTATTTAGAGCAGAGAAGAAAACTTCGTCAGATGGTACAGGAAAGACTGGATTATGGAAGAGATTATACGGATGAAGAAGTGGAGGATACGATCGATGAAGTACTGATGGAGCAGGAAAGTCTGGAGTTATGCCCGGTAGAATTGCGGAGACGTCTGCGTAAGGAATTGTTTGATTCCCTGAGAAGACTGGATATTCTGCAGATTTTTGTGGAGGACAGCTCTGTTACAGAGATCATGATCAACGGCATGGATCACATTTTTGTAGAACAGGATGGACAACTGCGGGAACTGGATCGAGCCTTTGATTCCGTGGAAAAATTACAGGATGTCATTCAGCAGATTGTGGCGGGGTGTAATCGCGTGGTCAATGAAGCGTCACCCATCGTAGATGCCCGGTTGAATAATGGCTCCAGAGTAAATATTGTCATGAATCCCATTGCTCTGAATGGTCCGATCGTCACGATCCGGAGATTCCCGGACAAGCCTGTCACCATGCAGAAGCTGATCGGTCTGGAAACCATTTCGCTGGAGGCAGCCCAGTTCCTGGAGACACTGGTGAAGGCGGGCTACAACATTTTTGTCAGTGGAGGAACGGGAAGCGGCAAGACAACATTCCTAAATGTTCTGTCCGGCTATATTTCGGCGGAAGAGCGGGTGATCACCATAGAAGACAGTGCGGAACTACAGCTGCAGGGTCTTCCGAATCTGGTTCGTTTAGAGACTCGTAACGGCAATACCGAAGGATGCAGAGAAATCGGAATCCGGGAACTGATCCGTTCGTCTCTGCGGATGCGGCCGGACCGGATCATTGTAGGAGAGGTCCGGGGACCGGAGGCTATCGATATGCTGCAATGCATGAACACCGGCCATGATGGGAGTATGTCCACCGGGCATGCCAACAGTGCCACGGATATGCTGGCAAGACTGGAAAATATGGTCCTGATGGGAATGGATCTTCCGCTGTCTGCTATTCGCAACCAGATCGCCTCGGGAGTGGATGTTATTGTACATCTGGGGCGGATCCGTGATAAGAGTAGACGTGTCCTGGAGATCACGGAGGTAGTAGGTTGTGAGAATGGAGAAATACGCCTGAATCCTTTGTATCAGTTTGAAGAGCTGGGGGAAAACAGTGAAGGAAAAGTGGTCGGCAGGCTGCGGAGAAAAGGAGAATTACTTCATGAAGGAAAGCTTAAGGCAGCAGGATTATCATAAGGTTTTTCAGAAGCGGGGAGATTGCATACGGCTGCTAGCACAGACATCAGGGGTAGTTATATTTTTTGCCTGGTTTTTCTATCGCTCTATCTGGGCGGTTCCGCTATTGTTCCCTCTGGGGATTCTCTATTTTCGCAGGTGCGTCAACAGACAGTGTCGGAAGAACAGACAGGAACTGACCATGCAATTCAAGGAATGTATCTTGTCTGTGGCAAATTCTCTGAGAAGCGGATATGCGTTGGAAAATGCTTTTCTGGAAAGCCGGGAGGATATACGAATGTTGTATGGTGAGCATTCCGCCATGTACCGGGAACTGGAACTGATCCGCAGAGGAATGATACTGAATATCACGCTGGAAGAGTTGATCAGTGATCTGGCAGACCGGAGTGGCATTGAGGAAATTGAGCAATTTTCCGCTATTTTGAACATTGCCAAGAGAGGCGGTGGAAATGTCACGCAGATCATACGGACTACAGCAGAGGTGATCAGTAATAAAGTGGAAACCATGCAGGAGATGCTGACCATGTTACAGGGGAGAAGACTGGAACAGAACGTGATGGAGATCATGCCGTTTGGAATTTCTCTCTATATCGCAGCCGCTTATCCGGGATATTTTGGAACGCTCTACCATAATGGAATGGGTATCATAGTGATGACACTCTGCCTTGCAGTCTATGCAGGAGCATATCTGCTGGGTGAGAAGATACTGGATCGGATCGAGGAGGAACTGTAGAAAGAGATGATAGGTAAGAAAGGCATCCTGCGTTTTTTCTATAAGGTGACGATGGTCTGCTATAAAAAGCTACATTTGTGGAGAATTCCGATACCTGGAAGAGATAAGGTGCAAGCGGATCTGAATCGTATGCACCCGGGAGAAAATCCGCAGGAGTGTGTGACAGACTATTATGTGACAAAGCTGACACTTTCTGCAGTCATACTGATCGCTGGGATAATGCTTGCCATTACAATGCATTACAGTAGTCGGGAAAGTCATATCCTGCAGAATCAATGGGTGTATCGGGGATCTGGGGAAGAGGGCAGTCGGGAATACAGCATCACCGGACAGGTGGAGGACGGCGAGAGATATTCTTTCCAGATGGAAGTGATGCCTCGCAAGTATAGCCAAAGCGAATTGGAGAATTTGTACGAGCAGTTTGGGAGAGAACTGCCTCAGTTGATCCTGGAGAAAAATGATTCTCCCGATGAGATCAGAGAGAATCTGGATTTATCGGAAACGTATGAAGGATACCCGTTTCTGGTGAACTGGAAAAGCAATTCTACGGAAACTGTTGAAGAGAATGGACAGATACATCCCGGGCAGGAGGATGTGCCTGTATTGTTGAGAGCGGAGATACAATACGGGGAATTTGTCAGAGAGACAACGGTTAAGGTAACAGTCGTAAAAAGGAATGAGACCCCACAGGAAAGAGAGAAAAGCAAGTTGTCGGAATTACTGCAGCGGGCGCAGGAGGAAGATCCGGAAAGTGAAAAAATCCAGCTGCCCACAGAAATTGAGGGCAGAAAAATTTCCTGGGAAGAAGATATTCCGGAGACTGGATGGAAGATTCTGGCGGGGGCTCTGTTGTTGGCGGCGGCAGTCTTTTTCTTCCAGGACAAAGACCTGCATGATCTGGTGGAGAAGAAAAAGCGGGAGGAACGTAGAAGCTATCCGGAAATCCTGCAAAAGCTGACACTGTATCTGGAAGCGGGATTGACGGTCCGGTCTGCGTTTTGCCGGGTTGCAGAAGATTACGAGAAGGAAAGAAAACGAGGGGGACGTTGCCGGGAAGCTTACGAGGAAATGCTGATAGCAACCCGGGAGATACATATGGGAGTGCCGGAAGGGGCAGCATATGAGAACTTTGGGAAAAGGACAGGAGTCAGGGAATATGTCCGTTTAAGCACATTCCTGACGCAAAATCTGAAAAAGGGCAGTTCTACGCTTTTACAGCAATTAAAGGAAGAGTCTGTCCAGGCGGAAGAACTGCGGATACAGAATGCCAGAAAACTCAGTGAGGAAGCGACGACAAAACTGCTCCTGCCTATGGTGATGCTGCTGGTGGTAGTAATGGTAATGATCATGGTGCCTGCATTTTCGAATGCGGGAATATAAGAAAAGGAAGGTATGGTTATGGGAAACAACAAATTAAAATCATTTCGACAGTTTCTGACAGAAGAAGACGGAATGGGTACAGTGGAAGTAATACTAATCATTGTGGTACTGGTAGGGCTGGTCATTATTTTTAAAGAGAAGATCACGGAAGTTGTCAATTCCATTTTCACAAAGATTACAAATCAGACCAAAAAGATATAAGGAAAATACGTTATGACATCCGTGAAAAAGGTAACCCCGGGTGGTTATATGACGATATATCTGGCACTGACGGTGACAGTGATCATGGCCCTGTGTCTTGCTTTGATCGAGGGCTGTCGGTATCGGGGAATCTCACTGGAAACAGAATGCGTCATGGATATCGGAATGGATAGTATCCTGGCTGAATATCATAGAGAACTGCAGAAACAGTACAATCTGTTTGCCATAGACTGCTCTTACGGGACAGAAAGTGCTTCGACAAAGCTGACGGAGAGTCATTTGCTGGAGTATATGAACCGTAATTTTTCTCTGGAGGATGTGTTTCTCGAAAAACTGTTGTACCGGGATTTTTTTGCTGTTCAGGCAGAAGAAGCACAAGCTGTGAAAGCGGCATTTCTGACGGATGGCGAAGGAGAAGTCTTTCGGCGGGTTGCTGTCGATGCCATAGAGGATACGGTGGGAATCGGACTCTTACAGCAACTGACGGACTGGCTGCAGGTCATAGAATCCCGTGGACTGGAGCAACAGGATATTGCGGGACAAAAACAGCAGATCGATGCACAGATTCAGGAATATGACGGGAAGGAGACCACGGAAGGAAAAACCGTTCATATAGAGAATCCTACCGCAGCCCTGGAAGAGAAAAGAAATAAAGGTCTGTTAAAGCTGGTAACAGAGGAAGACAATATCTCCTCCCGCAGGATAGAAACAGAGTCCCTATTGGAGACGCGGATGGAGCGAGGAGAAATAAACCGCGGAAATATGGTGCCGGGAACCGCAGAAAATTATGAAGAATGGGAAGCGTTAAAACAAAAAGTTTTTTTCCATGAGTATCTGTTGCGGTATCTTGGGCGGTATGGCCAGGAGAAACAGGACAGCCCCCTATGGTATCAGACAGAATATGTCATTGTGGGCAAGGATAATGATACTGACAATCTGAAGGGAATAGTGAACCGAATATTCGTTATCAGAGAAGCTGCAAATACCATGTATCTGACCGGTAGTGAGGAAAAACGGGCAATAGCGGAGCTATTGGGAGAGGCACTTGCAGCGGCAATGATGGTTCCGGAGATTGGAGAGTTGCTTGCGGCGACACTGATCCTGGGATGGGCTTTTGCAGAAAGTGTTTATGATGTAAAGGAACTTCTTGCCGGGGAAAAGATTCCCCTGTTAAAAACAGATGCTACCTGGCATTACGGACTTTCTTCCGCATTACAGGGAGAATTGCCCGGGACTTCCGAAGAGGATGCCTCCGGTTCCGATTCACCGGGAATGGGATATGAAGATTATCTGAGAATATTTTTGCTGCTCTGTGAGGAAAAGTCTGTTACCTGCCGGGCTATGGACGTGGTGGAAATGGATATTCGAAATACTCCGGGAAACAGAGCATTCCGACTGGATACCTGCATTGTGGAAATTGCAATGAATGTGAAAGTAAAAAGCAAATATGGCTATTCTTTTGAGATCGAGAGACAGAAATCTTATATAGGATCTTTAGAGGCAATAGAAAATACTGGTAATTAGGAAGACGAGCCGGGAAGGGAGGTGAGCAGCGATGTCCTCTTTATGCAAGTACAGCTTTATAACTATTAACAAGAATGATTCAAGTCCTACTCCGACTTTAAGAAAAACTCTTAACCCATGTAACGATTTACTCCCCGTAAAATTCCTACAGACAGCAAACTTCATAAAGAGGATATCACTGCTTATACTCCCGCGAACACCGGTGAAGGCAAGTATGACGGTGGAAACAGCACTGGTTTTGCCGTTGTTTTGCTTTTTTATGATCCATATGGGAAGCGCTATAGAAATGATGCGTTTGCATGGAAACCTGGAAGTAGCATTGTGGGATGCCGGCAGACAGGTGGGAATCTATGGCGGAATACTGAATGCAGGAGATGCCGGAGAGAAAGAGGATAACGATGACAGGTTGGGAACAGTGGCTGTTTCCTATACCTATGTTAAAAATCAGATCTGCAATCAGCTGGGAGAAGAATATCTGAAGCAGTCGCCATTAGAACAGGGGGCAGACAGCCTGCAATTTCTGGAGAGCAGCACAAAGAATGATATCTGTGAGATTGTAGTCACCTATGGGATCAATCCGCTCACGGAGGTTTTGGGATTTCGAAAATTCCGTATGGCGAACCGATACTATGGGCATTTGTGGAACGGCTATGCGATTCCGGGGACTGAGAATGATGAAGAATATGTCTATAGAAGCAGAGAATGTACACATCTGAGATTGTCGGTTCGACGGGTGGAAGCAGCGGAAATTCCTAAGGGTTATCATCCCTGTGAGAAGTGTATGGTACAGAAAAAAGATGCCGCTGCCCCGGAAGAGAATGGCTACTATATTTGCTCGGAGGGTGAATGTTATCACAGAAGGCGGGACTGCCCCGGGCTTAAGAGAACCGTATATTGCATTGCCAGGAAAGATGTGGACGGGTACAGAGAATGCAGTAGATGCGGAAGAATATAAAACGGGAGAATGGTGAAGATGGAGTTGTGGGAAAATGTGATACTGACCGGCTATCTGCTATGGGGCAGCTGGTATGATATCCGGAAGAGAGCGGTTCCGGTGGGGGTATTGTTCCTGGGCGGAGTACTGGCTGTTATGGTTATTGTCTGGAAAGGCTTTGAATGCAGCAGGCTTGTCGCACTACTTCCCGGAATTCTGCTGTTGCTTTTGTCAAAGGCAACAAAGAAAATCGGTGAGGCGGATGGTATCGTACTGGCGCTGACCGGTTTTATAAGCAGAGATAAAAATATTCTTCTTATCTTAGGCATAAGCCTTCTGTATATCTTTCTTTATGCAATGATCCTGTTTTGCAGAAAGCGGAATCGCAGCCTGCAGATCCCATATCTTCCCTTTTTACTGGCAGCATATATAACGGCATGGATGACAGGATGATTGGAGGGAGCAATCGTATGCAACGAAAGAATTATAAAGCGTATTTTACCGTGGAGGCGGCAGTTCTGTATTCTATAGTGTTGGGAGTGATAGTGTTGATGACGTATTTACTGTTTTTTCAATATGATCGCTGCCTTTTGGAACAGGATATGGGAAGGGCGGCAGTGAGAAGCGGCAGTAGATGGATGCAGAAAAAAGAGGAACTGAATCGACAGCTGCAGGAGAAAGATATGTTTTTTGACACGGAGAAATATATTGCCTGGGAGAGTGAATTGCCGGTCTGGAAACTGGAAAAGAATCAGGTAACCGTGGAACAGACGGGAAGAATGCCTTATCCGTTTTCCGAAATAGCGGAAGTACCCAGGTATTGGAGCGCAAAAGCCGCATTTCAGGTGAAGAGGAACAATCCGGTGGAGATTCTGCGAAACAGTCAGAGGTATCGTGGGAAGACGGAAGAAACAACAGAGAGTGATAACAAGGAAAATACAAGTGGTGCGGTACAGTGAGAAAGGATGGAAGAATAGTTGCTAAATACAGAATATATCAGAAGCTTAAATGCGAATTATGAGAGACTATTATTAGAACGGAAACCGGAGGAAAAGAAATATCAGTATTGTATGATCAGCCGGGGAGGGATCAAAGGATTGCTGCCCTGCAGCTTGAGATACATAGACGGAGAGGCCTATCTCTATTATGATATTACTTCCAGACAGAATATTGCACAGCTTTTTGAGAAGAAGCCTATTACAAGACAATGGATCATGGACTTTTTGTGGAGTATGCGCAGAGTGCGGCAGGAAATGTCCCGTTTCCTTTGTTTGCGCGCCATGGGCGCGCTCTAACGGGTGTAAGTCCCGAACACGCCCA